>ERZ894223.145-NODE-145-length-75661-cov-86.734743_pt1 | contig 75661 bp, 46 predicted proteins | sample MGYA00380293_ERZ894223 | MGnify/ENA primary metagenome ERZ894223 (study PRJEB32331, sample SAMN06328445) | human gut metagenome | biome: human gut microbiome; feature: stool | host: Homo sapiens | collected 2014-11-05 ...
TGAAGAACAAACTTGTGTTAGAACATGTCCTCTTCAACTAAATTACAGAAGAACCAGCAGAAACCGGAGAGCGCATCTGTCACTGACAACAACAACGGCACATACACCATAAGCTGGACGTCACCCGCCGATGCACGCAAGGTGGTTACGGACAGCTTTGAAGAGTACGACTCATGGTCGCAGGACAAGTTCGGCGAATGGACAGCGAAATTCAGTGAGGAGAAGACTAAGACCGGAAATATCTTCACCTATCCTTATCCAGGCGAGGGCGACCCGTTCGCATTCATACTGATGGAACCGCTTAACTACTGGATTGACTCTGAGACTATGGGCAACTTCCCATGCCTCAAGCCCCACAGCGGCAACAAATACCTTGCAGCATTCTACAGTTTCGCCAATGGCGACTACATTGATGCAAACGACTGGCTCATAAGCCCCGCTCTGTCAGGCTACAAGCAGACCGTCTCCTTCTGGGTGAACAATCTGGTTTCGCCGGGCGTATATAATCTTGAGACCTTCGACGTGCTCTACTCTACAATGGGCACAGACTTTAAGGATTTCATCAAGTTGGGCGAAACCTACGACATAGAGTCTGGCGAGTGGCAAGAAATCAACGTAGAACTGCCAGAAGGCGCCAAGTATTTCGCCATCCACCGCAAGACAAGAGAAGACGACGCTATGATATTCCTCGTTGACGACGTCACCTACGAAAAGGGAACAGAAGTCATTACTGGCTACAACATCTATCGCGACGACCAGCTGATAAAGACAATGGAAGCCGACCAGACGGAATTTACCGACGAAACGGGAGAGGCTGGCAAGAAATACACCTACGCCATCACGGCACTTTACGCCAACGGCGAGTCTGAGCCGACCATCGCAGTTCCTACAGTTATCAACACCATCCAAGGCATTGAGACTGTCAATCATGCAACAGCATACACAGTCTATACTCTCGACGGTCAACTGATTGGCAAGGACATCAAGTCGCTCAACGGCCTGAAACGTGGTGCATACATCATCAACGACCGCAAGGTAATCATCAAGTAATAGCATAACTCCGTAAGGAGACATCATTTCATAACTGGGGGCAACGCTCTTGAAGCCGTATCATCACGACATCAAGGACGTTGCCCCCTTTTAATGCCACATTCCTTGTCAAAAAGCCACATTTCATCGGGATTTCATACCTATTCTAAGGTATTTTATCATCATTTTCGTGAAAATGGAAAAGACTGATTTGCACCGTGTTTATAATATACCTATTTTTGCAAGCGATAAATATCATAACATAACACCGCCTGTTTGTGGAATATGTAGCATACAAGTAGTTCTACCGATGGGTTAAAAATAATAATCTTATGCAAAAACAAAAACCAATTATGACCATTGGAGTAACAACATCAATGTTGTTGTTGTCACTCGGCGCCAACGCCCAAACCACAGAATTAGGGCTTAAAGGTAACAAGTCTTCATACGAGATGCTCGCTCCTATGAAGCTTACACCAGCAGAGCGCAAGGCTAAGTTGGCTGAGTCTATCGCCAAGCATCCGCTTTTGCACAAGAGACTCGTGCCGCAAACAGCGAAGCGTGACAGCCTCGTGCGTCTTAACCGCAACATTGAGGCAGGCATCAAGACCAAGCAAGCACCATCCCTTCCTATATTAAGAGCCAACGACGAGAAAGCCAAGACTCTATGGGGTAATGTGCTTTTTGATAATAGCTGGGGTGCTGAGACTCCGGAATACGGTATGTACTCATTCAGCACCGAAACTCCCATTAAGGTAAAGAAGCAATTCCTGGACGACTTCTTCCGTGCCACTGGTGCAGGTGCATGGATTGAGGACGACCTCTATTTCGTGATGCACCAGAACTTCTGGGGCGTGGATGTGATCTACCTCTATCATTACGACACCAAGACTTGGGAGAAGAAGCTGGAAAAGCGCCTTGAGAATTATTCGCTCGTTGCCATCGAGACAGCCGTGGCTAATGACGGAACTGTCTACGGATGTTTCCTTGACGCTGACGGTACGTATAATGAGCTTGGCGTAGTGGACTATGCCACCGAGTCAAGAACCACTATCGGACGACTCAGACACAGTTACGTGGCAATGGGCATCACCAGCGACAATGTTCTGTATGGCATTGCGGAAGATGGCAACCTCTATAAGATTGACACCCAAACAGCTGAAGAAGTAGTGGTCGGTTCCACTGGCAAGCAACTCACCAAGGCTGACGGCAGCTACTTCTATCAGAGCGGCGAAATAGACCAGACCACCAATACTTTCTATTGGGACTGCGTGGACAACAACCAACAGTCAACCCTCTATACAGTAAACCTCACTACCGGTCAGCTGACGGAGGTTGGACAATTCGCTAACAACAACATCGTCTCGCTCCTTACCATTCCTAAAGCAAAGGCTGCCGACAACGCTCCTGCTGCTGTTGAGCAGATTGACTTCGACTTCGCTGGTGGTTCGCTGACGGGCAACGTCTGCTTCACCGCACCAACAAAGCAGTTTGACGGCAACAACCTTACAGACAGCAAGCTCACCTACACCATCCTTAACGGTAAAGAAGAAATAGCAACTGGCGAGACCACTCCTGGAGCAAAGGTATCGCAGCAGGTGACACTTAATAAGGGATATAACACCATCACCGTTATTGTCAGCAACGCCAACGGCGCGAGCCCGAAGTACGCAAGCCGTTACTACGCAGGCTTTGACACTCCGAAGCCTGTGGGCAACGCTCAGGCATCCGTAAATGCCAACACTGGCAAGGCTACTGTCACATGGGAAGCACCAGCCGGTGGTCAGAACGACGGCTACCTCGGCGAACTCACCTACGACATCAAGCGTTATCCAGAAGGCAAAGTGGTTAAGACAGGCCATGTGGGAACCACCTTTGAAGAAACACTTCCTGAGGGCGAGACCACAGTCTATGGTTATGGCATCACGCCAAGCAACAACGGCACTAAGGGCGACGAAATCGTCACCAACTACATAGCCTACGGCGACCCCATCACTCCGCCTTTCTACAACGGATTCGACGCTAAGTACGACTTGGCTTACTTCACCGTTATGGATGCAGACAATGACGGCAAAACATGGTCTCTCAAAGAGGCTGACATGTTCAATGGTTACGACGGTTACGCCCAAATACTTCGTGGAGAGGAGAAGCACAGCTTCAACGACTGGCTGATTACACCCGCACTCAAGGTAAAGGCCAACCACAAGTATAACATCTCTTTCCGACTCTCAGGACTATACAAATATTATGAGGAGCAGTTCGAGGTGAAATACGGCTCAGCACCCACTGTGGAAGGTATGAACAAGACTCTGATGCCGCAGACCACCATCAAGCGTTCCGACTTTGAGACGGTTACGCTCACTCTCGAAGCAGACAAGGATGAGGTTATCTATCTCGGATTCCATGCACTCTCAGTACTGGGAGAAGCCATGGGCGTAAAGATTGACGACATCAATGTCACGGCAGGTGTGGACAATCTCGCTCCTGACCAGGTGACGGAACTCAATGTGGAAGCCGACCCACAGGGAACTCTCTCCACAAAAATCAGCTTCACAGCTCCGACAAAGACCCTCAACGGCAATACTCTTGACAATATCACCGGTTTCCAGCTCCGTCGCACGGGTAAGGTGGTGGCAGAGATTCCTGCTGCAGCTCCTGGCGCTAAGGTGGAATACACAGACAACACACCGGTCAATGGTGTCAACGTATACAGCGTGGCAGCCGTAAACGAGAAGGGCGCAAGCTTCTATTGCTCACCGGTGGCAGTATACGTAGGCGAAGATAGCCCCACTACTCCGGTAAAGGCTAACACCGAAACAAATACCAACTCAGTACGTTTTAACTGGAATGCTCCAGAGAAGGGCATACACGGTGGCTATCTCAACCCCGAGAAGCTCACCTATACGCTCGCCGAATCTGACGGTTCTGACTATAAACCTACATATACTCCTGTGGGAAACACAGTAGGCAAGACATACTTCGACCTCGACGTCAATCCTAATGACGGAGCGGAGCAGACCGTAAAGACACTCTTCATCAACGCAGCCAACGATTACGGCAGCAGTGCGTACATACCATTGCCTTCATACATCCAGGGCAAGCCTTACGACATCCCGTTCTCTGCCAGCGTAAAGAACTATATGTTCTACGGCATCCTTTGGGCAGCATGGGGAACCGGCAAGTCTGACTTCGAGCTCTCTAAAAACTCGGTTGACAACGACGGCGGCTGCTTCTATCTCGTGCCGAAGAACGACGACGACATCTCGTACCTCGGTTCAGGCAAGATCAGTCTCGGTGGCGCTACAGCTCCCAAGCTGATGTTCCATCACAAGGCAGCAGAAGGCAGCAAGGCAAAGATTACGGTAGAGGTGGAGACTCCTGACGGCATCAAGCATGAGGCAGACGTCATTGACTACGCCAACCTGCAGGGAGGCGACTGGAGCGCATCCGGCATCGACCTCAGTCCGTGGGCTAACGAACCGTTCATCACCTTCGACTTTGCCGTACAGGGCAAGAGCTATGAGGAAATCTACATTGACCGCCTCTTCGTACGCGACACACAGACTGACGACCTCAACGCCGAAATCGAAACACCGAAGACAGTATTGAAGGGTGGCGTGGCTAACGTGAAGGTAAGAGTGAACAACTTCGGCGAGAATCCTGCCAAGAACTTCAAGGTGAAGCTCTATGCCAACGACAAGCTGGTGGAGACCAAGAAGATAACTGAGACTCTGGATGCTTACAGATTCACAGACGTTGACTTCGCATTCCAGAGCAACAAGCTCGACCAGAACGACAACGTGGAGCTTAAGGCAGAAATCGACTATGCTTACGATCTCTTCGAGGACGACAACGTGGTGTCTGCAAACATTGGATACACCACAAGCGCTAAGCCGAAACCCGAACAGGTGAACACCAACAATACAGAAGAGGGTGTGAACATCTCATGGACTCCGGTAATCACCAATACAGAGACCGTTACCGAGAGCTTCGAGGACGGAACATCATGGAGCCAGGACAACTTCGGAGCTTTCCATTCAGAGGCTGTAAACTCTGGTACAACTGGAGGTGTATTCGATAAGTACAAGTTCCCGAACCAGGGTTCTAACTACGGATTCATGCTCTTCGAGCCTACTAACGGATGGCTCACAGCAGCACAACTCAATCAGGCATCCGACTTTAAGGCACACACTGGCGACAAGTATATTGCAGCCCTTTACCGAGTTGACGCAGAAGGATATGACATGGCCCAGAACAACTGGCTCTACAGTCCGGAACTCTCAGGCGACGCTCAGGAGATAAGCTTCTGGGCAAAGAACTTCAAGGACAGCGAGGTTACGCATAAGGAGACCTTCAACGTGCTCTACTCTACTACTGATAATAAACGCGAGTCGTTTAACAAGATTGGCGAGACATTCAGTCTTACAAGCGGTGCATGGGAGGAGATAAAGGTGCAGTTGCCGGCAGGTGCCAAATACTTCGCCATCAACCACAACACTGCGACATGGGACAATCCGTTCTTCTTCATGATTGACGACATCACCTATTCATACGGCGCAGGCAAGGTAACCGGCTACAACATCTATCGTGACGGCAAGCTCATCGGCAATGTAACAGCTGACGTTCGCAACTTCGTCGACAAGGATGCAAATCTCTCTGACACCAACAGTCATGTATATGGCGTCACAGCAGTATACGCCAGCGAAGAGTCGGAGGCAACACTCGCTCAGATTCTGACCGGACTGGACAACATCTCTGCTGACAGCAAGACATTCGACGTCTACACAACAGACGGAATCTGCGTGGCAAAGGGCGTGAAGAACCTCAACCTGCTCAAGAAGGGAGTCTACGTAGTTAACGGCAAGAAGATTGCAGTGAAGTAAAAACTGGAATGTGAAACCAACAAACGAAAACCATGAACAAAAGTTATAATATGGTTTGGGCTACAATGTGCTTGGCATTACTTATGCCAAGCGCACTGAACGCCAAGCCCCGAACCCTACAGCAGAAGATGCAGGCAGCCACGGCAGCTTTCAGTAAGGGACAGTTGTCGAAGATGATGAAGGCCAAGAAAGCGCCGATGAAGCAGCTCAAGGCTGCAGACGATTACACAGTCTTCGGATATGACAACGGTGGATTTGCCATCATCGCCAACGACGACCTCCTACCGGCAGTACTCGGCTACTCGGAAAGCAACTTTGACGACAAGGTGCAGAACGAGAACTTCAAGTGGTGGCTCAATGCTGTAAGCGAAGTGGCTAAAATAAATGTGGCAAACGGCAAGGAAGTGGCTCGCGCCACAAAGCCAACCGAAAGCAATTTCCCAGAGGCAGTTCCGATGCTCCTCACCACACAGTGGGGACAGGAAGCACCGTTCAACAATCTCTGCCCCATCGCCACGGACGGCTCGGGCAGATGTCTCACGGGATGCGCCGCCACGTCCACGGCTCAGGTGTTCTATTATCATAAGGGACCGAAGAACGGTATGGGCAGCCGTACCATCTATTATCCCTACGGCATGACTTCAGGAGTAGCCATAAGCGTTGACTTCGAGAAGAGCATCTACGACTGGAACAACATGGTGGACAAATACGAAAACGGCTACTCCACTCAAGAGGCTGACGCCGTGGCTATGCTGATGAGAGACCTTGGCGTGGCAGCTGACATGGACTACGGTTCGACTGCACAAGGCGGTAGCGGCACGCTCCACGAAACTCTTGCCAGAGGTCTGCAGCGCTATTACGGACTGACCGACGTGAAGTATCTGGAGCGTGAGGACTATACCGAGCAGGGATGGATGAACGTCATCTATGACCAGCTCAGCCGCAATCTGCCTATCGTCTACGGCGGATTCACAAAGCAGCGCGAGGGCCACTCCTTCGTTCTTGACGGCTACGACGCAGAGGGACTGGTGCACGTCAACTGGGGATGGAACGGCGACCAGAACGGTTACTACGACATCGCACTCCTCGATCCCGTCGGCTATGCGTTCACACAGATGCAGGAGGCTGTCATCAACATCGAGCCGCAGCCTGCCATCAACCGCATCTCCGGTGAGATAAGCGTCAAACAACCAGGTACGCTCCGCTCACTGCTGGACCAGGAGTCGTTCTACAACTATGAGGCTCTGAAGGTGAATGGTGACATCAACGCCACCGACATCCGCACCATCCGCGAGATGGCTGGCGTGGACGAGAACGGAGGTCGCACTCATGGCAGACTGCAGAAGCTCGACCTTAGCAACACCAACATCGTGGCAGGATCTGACTATTATCTCATCGACAAGGGCAACAAGCTCACCATCAAGGCGGACAACACATTGCCAGACAAGCTGTTCTATGGATGCAGCATGGAGGAAATAAGCTTCCCGTCAGCAGGTATCCACAACTTCGGAAAGGGAGTATGGGCATACTGCAACAAGCTGAGCCACGTAAATCTAACTCCTGCAGCTGACGCCAACTTCAAGGTAGACGGCAACATGATTTACAATACGGACAAGACCACTCTGATGGCTGTCACGCCTCTCGTCAGAGAAGACATCAACATCCCTGACGGAGTGAAGACCATCGACGACTATGCACTTGCCGGTTGCAGCATGGTACGCAAGATAGCCATCGGCAACGATGTCAAGAACATCGGCAGGGAAGCCTTCGGCTACTGCTGGTCAATGGAGGAACTGAAGGTCAGACCTAAGACCATCCCGCAGCTCGGCACCGACGTCTTCGCAGCAGCCAACACCCAGACCTGCAAGCTGACAGTACGTGCAGGCAGCAAGGCACGCTACGCTTCTTTGGCACAGTGGAAGGAATTCACGAACATCGTGGAGTTCGGCGTCACCGTCAAGGCACGCAATCTCTCACGCATCTATGGCGACGACAATCCCGAACTCACCTACACCGTCATCGGTGCAGAGCTGGAAGGAAAGCCTGAGCTGACATGCGAGGCAGACAAGACTTCTGATGCCGGACGTTACAAGATCAAGATCGGACGCGGAACCATCCAGGACGAGGACGTGGAGTTTGAGGACGGCTATCTGATCATCAAGCGTGCTCCGCTGGAAGTGATCGTGGAAGACGCCACACGTGGCAAGGGAGAAAGCAATCCTGAGTTCACCCTCCGCTACGAAGGATTCCGCAACGGCGATACGGAGAGCGTATTCAATGAGAAGCCGCAGATAACATGTGTGGCAGACGAGAACTCACCCGAGGGCGAATACGAGATTGTCGTGGAAGGCGGCGATGCCGACAACTACGACTTCTCTTACACCAACGGCAAGCTGACCGTCACCGGCGCCACCGGCATCACAGCAGTAGAAGCAGACGCAATGCTGAACGGAAAACCCTGCGACATCTACTCTCCCACCGGACAGCTGGTTCGCAAGCAAGCCCACTCTCTCAACGGTCTGCCGTCAGGCGTATACGTTGTGAAGGGCAAGAAGATACTCGTTAAGTGACCTATGCCAAAGACAATATTTGCATTTCTGATGCTCAATACTATGAGCCCAGCGCACAACAAAATCTTTGGTGCGAAATTCTCGAGTTTTGAGCGTTTTGAGACAACAGATTCATACACAGTGTGTTATGCGATTTTATGACGAAAAGTTATGAAATCTGACTCACAAAAGAGCCACTTTGTTCTGTCATAGAGCCACTTTTACACTCCAATACAGCCACTGTTGTCATACAATAAAGCCTCTTTTACACTCTAATAGTTGTACTATTGGACTGTAAAAGAGGCTTTATCGTTAAACACGGGCGCGGTTTGCACGGCAGAACACCGTTAAAACAGCAAACCAGAACTCTATAATCAATTTTTATTTTGTAACATGTTTTTACTCTTTAGACAATATTTGCATGATGGTCATTAAGACGTATTTTATGATATATTATTGTGAATTGCAATTATTTTTTGTCTAATTATTTGACAATCGCAGCTTTTTCTCGATGATATTTTGTAGCTTTGTTACCATGATAAAGAAACAAGGAACGATACTTATTGTTGATGACAACCGCAATATTCTCACTACGGTGAGGATGTTGCTCGAACCTGTATTCGCCAATATCATCACTATAGCCAACCCTAACTCAATTCCTGCCAAACTCAGAGAGGAACATCCTGACGTGGTTTTGCTCGACATGAACTTTTCGAGTGGCATCAATTCGGGGAACGAGGGACTCTTCTGGCTTAGAGAAATCAAGAGCCTTAGTTCCAAGACAGAGGTGGTGCTCTTCACCGCTTATGCCGACATACAGCTTGCCGTAACGGGCATCAAGGAAGGTGCAGCCGACTTCATCGTCAAGCCTTTCGACAACGGGAAGATGATCAGCACGCTGACGGAGGCAAGGGACAAGAACAAGGCTGCGGACAAAGCCGCGGGCAAGCTTGGAGGAAAGAATGCACAAGGCTTGATGTACTGGGGAGAGAGCGAGGTGATGACCGATTTGCGACACGTGGTGCAGAAGGTGGCAGCCACCGATGCCAACATCCTTATCACGGGCGAGAACGGTACGGGCAAGGAGGTCTTGGCTAACGAGATTCACCGGCTGTCGGCTCGCAGCGGTAAGAAGATGCTGCCGGTGGATATGGGAGCCATTTCGGAAACCCTTTTCGAGAGCGAACTGTTCGGTCATGTGAAGGGCGCATTTACGGATGCCAAGGTGGACAAGCCTGGCAAGTTTGAGCTGGCAGACGGCAGCACCATCTTTCTGGACGAAATTGGAAACCTCTCGTATAGCCTTCAGGCAAAGCTCCTCACAGCCCTGCAACGCAGAAGCATCGTGAGAGTGGGTGGCTCCACTCAGATACCCGTGGATGTCCGACTGGTCTGCGCCACCAACCGCAATCTGCAGCAGATGGTTAACGACGGCGAATTCAGAGAGGATTTGCTTTATCGCATCAACACTATCCACCTGGAACTGCCAGCCCTCAGACAGAGAAAGGCTGACATCGTGCCGCTCGCCAACCGATTCCTTCGTCAGTATGGCGACATTTACAACAAGACTAACCTTCGCTTCTCGTATGAGGCAGAGAAGAAGCTCACCAGCCTGCCTTGGTATGGCAATATCCGAGAGCTTCAGCACGCCATCGAGAAAGCCGTGATATTGTCCGACGGCGGGATGATTGCTGCCGAGGACATTGACGGCGGCAACCAGACGAGAAGGGAGAAACCATTGGAGGAGGTGCAGACGCTCGACGAGATGGAGAGTCGCATGATAGAGAAAACCATCAAGGAATGCGAGGGCAATCTGTCGGTGGTGGCAGCAAGGCTGGGCATTTCCCGTCAGACGCTTTATAATAAGATCAAGCGATATGGACTATAAACAGATTGTCTTCATAGTGGTTTTGCTTGTGGCTGTAGTGGGCTATGTTCGCCTCTACCGCCACTATCGTCGCAACATCAAGAAGGTAAGGTTCCTTTTTGATGCCATTGACAATGGCGACTTCTCCTTCAACTTCCCCACAGAAAAAAGGAATAAGGAGGACAAGATTCTGCACCAATCTCTTAACCGCATCAAGCTTTTCCTGCAGCATACAAGGGAGGAGCAGATGGAGCGGGAGAAATATTACGAGCAGATACTGAATGCGGTGGATACGGGCATAATGGTGGTGGACAGTCAGGACAACATCCTGCAGCACAACCAGGCTGCTCTCCGATTGCTCGGCACCGACGTGCTCACCCACATCAATCAGGTAAGGGAGAAACTAAAGGACGAACATCTGGCTAAGCACGAGACGCAAGCCATGCTGAAAGGCAAGCATGTGCGCATCATCGCCCTTAGCGACGTAAGCCACGAGCTTAGCAACCAAGAGGTGGACTCATGGATTAAGCTGATTCGTGTGCTGACACATGAAATAATGAATACCATTACGCCGGTTACTTCGCTCAGCGAGACTTTGCTGAAAGAACTCGATAACGAAGAGCAGAACGCAGCAGAACCGCAACCAACAGAGCAAGCCAAGCTGAAGCAAGGATTGGAGACCATCCACAAGACCGGAACCGAACTATTGGCTTTCGTCAACAACTACCGCCGCTTCACTCATGTGCCCCAGCCTCAACCCGCTCTCTTCTATGTGGAGCCGTTCCTCGAACGTATGGCAATGCTTTGCAATCATGAAGTGGAAATAGAAGTAACGCCAAAGGACTTGTTGGCTTATGCCGACGAGAGCCTTATCTCGCACGTAGTGACAAATCTTCTGAAGAATGCCGTAGAGGCTTTCAATGACTTGCAATCCATCCCGACCACCAAACCATTTATCCGCCTACACGCCTACACCAACGAGCAGGAAGCCGTCATCATCGACGTAAGCAACAACGCCGGTCTTATCCCCGACGACATAGCCTCCCACATCTTCATTCCTTTCTTCACCACTAAATCCGAAGGAAGCGGCATCGGTCTCTCCCTATCCCGCCAAATCATGCGAGTAAGCGGAGGCAGCCTTTCGCTAAGTCAGGACAAAACGCATGGCATCACCACATTCCGCATCGTCATCAATTGACAAGGGAAAGATATTATACTAAAAAGTTGGTGCTTAACCATAAATATAGTATCTTTACCTATGCAAAAGCAGAAGTTTATGGCATTCGAAAAGGAAATCAAGGAATACGAGGAGTTGAGACAAAAATATCAAACCTCGATTATCAATAAAATGGATAGAGAAGAGTACGTGAAATACAACGAAGTACTCTTCTCCACCCATTCGTGCGCCATTGAGGGCAACTCATTCTCAGTAGATGATACTCGGGAACTGAAGGAGAAAGGATTAGGGATGATTCCTGTCGGAAAGACGCTTTTCGAGGCTTTCGAAATGCTCGACCATTTCAAAGCCTTCGAGTACATGATGCAAAACACAAAGCATCCGCTTGACGAGAATCTTCTGAAAGAAATCAACAAACGGGTTACATACCATACGATTTCCTACCATTCTCCTGAAGCCATTCCGGGCGAATACACCACCACGGACATGGCTGCAGGCGATACGGTATTTGGCGATCACGAAGAACTCATCGCCAGAGTTCCCAAGCTATTGGAATCTACAGAAAAGGCTATCGTTTCTGCCGCTGCTCATCCTATGATACTTGCAGCCCGCTTCCATGGCTTCTACGAATATCTACATCCTTTCCGTGACGGGAACGGAAGAACAGGACGACTCGTCAGCAACTATATTCTATTACGCTTGGGTCATCCTCTTCTCATCATACCATCCGAAGCCCGCCAGGAATACATTTCCGCTCTCCGTATGATTCGCACAGAAGCAACCGACGAGCATCTCATCCGCTTCTTCTTTAAAAAGGCAATGCTAAGAATGGAGGAAGAGCTGAAGCAGAAAGAGGCTAACACCAAGCGATTTATGACATTCGTCTTCTGAGAATGCCTTCTTATATTTTATTGTTCGCCGTATCCACTATGCTACCATCAAACAAGCGGATGATGCGATGGGCAATCTTGGCATCGTGCTCATTATGCGTCACCATGACGATGGTGGTGCCTTCGTGGTTCAGTTCGGTAAGCAGACGCATCACTTCGGCTCCATTCTTTGAGTCAAGATTACCAGTTGGCTCATCGGCAAGGATGAGCTTAGGTCCGAACACCACGGCACGGGCGATGGCTACTCGCTGCTGCTGACCACCAGAGAGCTGATGAGGGAAATGCTTGGCACGATGACTGATGGCCATGCGTTTCATAATCGCCTGCACCTTTGCCTTGCGCTCCGACTTCGGAATGTCAAGGTAAGTAAGAGGAAGCTCTATGTTCTCCTCTACAGTCAGTTCGTCAATGAGGTTGAAGCTCTGGAATACGAAACCTATCTCGCCCTTACGCACATCCGTACGTTCGTTTTCTTTAAGGTTAGCCACCTCATGATTGCCCAAGAAATATTTTCCCGATGTAGGATTATCCAATAATCCAAGGATATTGAGTAAAGTGGATTTGCCGCAACCTGACGGTCCCATGATGGCTACAAACTCGCCGTCCTCCACGGTGAACGACACATTATTTAAAGCTATAGTCTCCACATCTTCTGTGCGGAATGACTTGCAAAGATTTTCTATTTTAAGCATTTTAATATTGAATGTTAAGTGTGAAATGTTGAATGTTAAATTAGGGCATACGCCCTTAAATCTGTGTCATCTGAAATCTGCGGGAGACTTATTCATCCTTGAGATATTTCACCGGATTACTATTCGCCACTTTGTAGCAGTTGATGATTACTGATAGGGCGATGATGATGAGCAGCAGAATCGTAACACAGATAAAGAGTAAAGGTGTGATAGTAATCTTCTCGCTGAACGACATAAGCCATTGTCTGGCTATAAGCCAAGCCCCAATGTCTCCCACGATGATGCAAGGCAAAGCAATCTTCATAATGTCCTTCAGGAAGATGCGAAGAATATCCTTCACCTTCGCTCCGTTAACCTTCCTTATCGCTATCTCCTTACGACGGCGGTTCACCTCATCGCTCGTATATCCCACCAATCCGAAGAGGGCGATAATCATCGTCACGATACCAGCCACGAGGATGCCGTTGCGGAAATTCAATTGGGAAGAATACTGGTTAGCCAGTTCAGAAGCATAACTCTTCACGATGACCTTATTGTTAGGATACAACGACTGCACCTTCTGCTGTAGCTCCGACAACGATTCTTCCTTCAGTTCATTAAACTTAACCAATATATAGAAAGACCTCTTGAGTGAATAGAAATACAATAAAGGGAAACCATTCATCATATCTCCACAGGTTCTTACATCACCCCAACGAACGTTTTTGCATACACCGCAAACGGTGAAAACGTTTTCGTCATGTCCAGTACAAGTAATCTGCTTGCCTACAACGCCATCCTTCCAATGCCATGTTTTGATGAGTTTCTCAGCACATCGCTCATCAATGATTACCTGACGGCAGCTGTCACTACTATCGGTAAAGAACGAACCCTGAACGATAGGGATGTTCATCATCTTAAAGTAATTGTCGTCCACTCCCGACATCTCCATAATATTAATGGTGTTATTATCATCACCGGGTATTCCAACCATATTTCCACCACTATTATATCCATTTATCGGAACAGAGTAAGTAGAACAACAATCCTTGACATTCGGCATTCGTCTGATTTCAGCCATACATTGCTGGCGCTGATTAGCATCGCTGGCATCTATCGAAACTATCGCCACATTATCATAATCATATCCAAGATCGAGACCCAACATCAGCTGGTACTGACCATTCACGATGTAAAGCAGACTAAACAGCAAACCAGAGATAACGAACTGGATGCCCAACAAGGCAAGCTTCCATCGGTTGCGGTTCTCATTATAACCACGGAAAGCAATGGCTACTGGAATCTTGTTGTAAAGCCAACCAGGCACAAAACCGCCAATTAGCAATACCAAAAGACAAATAACCACCAATATCCAACTGCCACGATTAAGCACCAACGTGCTTATCGGAGCAGAAAGGAAATTCTCGATAGTTCCCTTGCAAAGGAATACGAGTAAAGCTGCAAGAACAACAGCCAACCCCACATGCACCAAAGCTTCGGAGAAGATAATGGCATGAATGTTCTTAGGTTTGGCACCGTAGCACTTGCGGACAGCCATCTCGCGAGAACGGCTTACAAGATTTCCAACGATGATAAGCAGATAATTCATCACAGAAGTGAAAAGGAGGACAAAAGCCACAATAGACATAATCCATCCCATCTTCTTGATGTAAGGGTCTTGGGTGTAAACATCGCTCAACACCGTGAAATCGTAGTTGAGTTCCAATCCCATATTCTTCATCTCCTTCAGAGGAAAATGATCCTCTCGCATCTTATTCACGTAAGGCTTGAGTTCTTTTGCATCATGTCCCTTTGCCAACCGGATGTATGACGAATAGCGATCATTTCCCACCCATTGATCTCTGCCATCGTAAGAATATACGTATGGTGTACTGGGCATTGACAGAATCATCTGAATATTATGCAAAGATGAACCCCATGGAAACTCTTCGAAAACACCATAGATAGTAAAAGTTGTTCCCGGATAATTGGGAAGCGTGAAATGTTTGCCTACGACATTGCCGCCAATCTTTGCTGCTGTTTCTGAATCGATGAGGCAACACAATGGCTGTGATAATATCTGGCGAGCCTTGCCCGCCAATATCTTCTGCGGAAAGACATCGAAGAAACAACTGTCTGCCATTAAGATATTGGCAGATACGACGTTCTGGTTTTCAAGCTTGCATTGGGCATCGTTATGAAAAAAGTCAGTACGGGTGGCTGCTTCCACCATAGGCGCATATTGCTTTACACCTTGAGCGGTAGCTCCTGAAGTTTGGTTAAACTTCAAAGTTTCGTCTTGGTTAGTACCCACTTCCGAAATCATATACGTCCTCTCCCATCCAGGGAAATACGTATCGTAGGTCTGCTCGAAATAAATCTCGGCGATAATCACCGAACTGATTGCCAGTCCGAGCGCCAGACACAAAATCTTCACGAAGTTGTGCTGGCCCCTTCGAGGCAGATTCTTGAATGCGTTAATAATATTATTCATATCAATATTCTGTTTCAAGGGCGTTAGCCCAATTAATCACTAATCACTACTAATTAATCACTAAGACATCATTGTCCTTATAGGCTTCGTAGCCGCTAACGATAACCTGCTCACCCGGCTCCAAACCTTCTATCACCTCATAGTATTGAGGATTCTGGCGACCGATGGTTATCTTGCGGCGATAAGCCTTCTTGCCATCCTTGTCCAATACAAAGATCCATTGACCACCCGTTACACTATAAAACGTGCCTTTAGGGATGATTATTGCCTGCTTCGACTGTCCGAGCTGCAAATCCACGTAATATGTCTGACCAGTACGGATATTGTCTGGGCGTACGCCTTTGAATATGAAGTCGATGCGGAACCTGCCGTCTCTCACTTCGGGATAAACCTTGCGGACTTGCAGAAGATAATGCTTGCCGTTTTGGACGAAAGAGGCATTAAGCCCCGGCTTCACACGGTCGATGTAATGCTCATCCACCTGCGCCTGCACCTTGTAGTCGCTGAGATCGTTGATCACTCCTATCTTCTGTCCTGCCTGTATGCTCTGTCCAAGCTCCACATCCAGCAAACCAATCTCACCCGAAATGGTGCTGCGAATGTTCAGCTTCTCCTTGCGCTGGCGGACCAGCTGTACATTCTTCTGCATGGCTTCCAGATTGTCGCCCATCTGTTCCATCTGCGAACGTCGTAGCTGCGCATCCTTCTTCAGTCGCTTGCTGATGAGCGCATGCTTCTTTACGGCAAGGTCGTAAGCTTCCTTAGCCTTCAGATATTCCTCGCGCGAATTGAGCTGTTCCTTGTGCAAAGTCTCCTGATGCTCATAGGCTCGGCGCTTGGTGATTACGTCCTGCGAAAGCGTAAGCTCCTCGTTGCTATTGCTCAGTCGGTCTTGTTCCATTGATATTTGAGTGTTGCGAAGCATGTCCTGCTTTTCGGCAAGTTCGCTCTCGGCATTCAGAATCTCAAGGTCGAGATTAGAATTGCTCAGTCGCACAATGACATCGCCCTTGTTGACATGGGCGCCTTCATCCACTACTTTCTCCAAGACGATGCCACCCTCCTCCGAACTGATTTGCACCACGGAGATAGGCACCACCTGTCCGTCCACCGAAACATAATCGTTGAACTGCGCTCGCTCCACATTTCCTATGCTCAAGCTCTTTCTGTCCACCTTCAATGTGGAAGAGAAATTGCTCAAGCCCAACCATACGAGGACAGCTACAAGAACCGCTCCTCCGCCAATCCATGCCCAATACTTGCGAGGCACGAGATATTTCTTCTTTACTATCTTTATGTCCATAACTTATCTTATCAGTTTTTCTCCTTTGTAATATTCCACTAACCTTTGCTTTATGACGAGCAGCATCTGCATCTGGAGTTGCTTTATCTTACTCTCAAGAAGAGTTTGTGCTGAGGTATGAAGGTCGAAGGTGGAAAGCATTCCTTCCTCAAACTTACGGCTCGACATGTGATAGGCAAGCGAATCGGAGGCTACCTTCTTCTGCATCTGTCGCAACTCCTTGGCGTAGCCTTCAGCATCCATCACCGCCTGTGCTATCTGGTCATGAAGTTTGCGACGGGCTTCCTCCAGATTGACCTGCGCCAACTGCCAGTCATTGCGTGCCTTCTTCATGCTGTGCCAACGGTCGCTATTATAAATAGGTATCGAAAGGGTCAATGCGAGGTATTCGCCTCGATTGTTGCGAAACTGCGAGGCAAATCCATCGTATTGCCCTTTCAGAGAGAGATTCTTGTAATAGTTGGTGGTGACGCCGCCAGTAAGCGAGAGCGATGGCAGCAATCTGCCCTTCGCTATCTTATAGTCATAACGTGCCAGCTCCACTTCGTATTCTGCCGACCTGACATCGGGAGAGAGATTCAGAAAACCCTGATAGATGTTTTCCGAATTTTGCTTGTCTTCAGCAGTCAGCGGACATGACGAAAGGCTTTCCTCCTTATCACTTGACAGAATGTCCAACTTCAGATCATCACGGACGGGATAATTCATCGCCGACTTCAAAGCAAGCAGACTCTGCCTTGCCATATTCTGCTGATGCGTAAGACAGTATTCGTCTTCAGCCACCTGCGATTCCATCTGCACCACATCCGGGCGTCCTTTCTCGCCAAGTTCGTACAGACGTTTCGTCTTTGCCAGCATACGTCGGCTTTCGTCCAGCTTCTCGCTTGCTATCCGTATGCTTGCCTCTGCGTATGCAGCATCCACGTATTTCTGCATCACGTCAATGGCTATATTGTCCTGCGCTTTCTGCATCGCCGTAGTCGAATAGTCACGGCTCAGTCGGGCTTGCCTGAAAGCATTAATGGTGGCGAAACCGTCAAACACATTCAGCTCGGCATAAAGCTGATAGTAGTTGTTGAATGTCGTCACATTATTATATGTATTGGTCTCAGGGTCGATGTTTCGTCCCCAAGCATACTGCCCCTGCACTCCACCAGAGACGGTGGGCAAGAATGCGGCAACGGCATGATGATAGTCTTGCTTGCGTTGACGGGCATTGATAGTCTCACGCTTCACATCCGTGGCATGCCCTACAGCATACTTCATACAGTCGTCAAGGCTCCAGCTTTGTGCCGCGACTCCAGACGCAAGAAGCATCCATCCTATCAGTACTACTATTCTTTTCATAATCTTCCTCATTTTTATATAATAAGGACAATGGCTGTGCCAAAAGCATATTTTCGTTGATAATCAAACGATTAGAATAAGAACCTTATAGTATGTATTGTCCAATAATTAGACACAACCGTCAAATTATTGGACAAAGGGAGAAGGAAGAAGGACTCATCAAAGAAAAAGAAAAGCTGTAGGTTGGTCGCTGAATTAAAACTAATTTTGTACCTTTGCATTCGCTTGCTAAAGAATAAGCAGACATAAAGGTCCCGTAGCTTAGCTGAATAGAGCGTCAGATTCCGGTTCTGAAGGTCTTGGGTTTGAATCCCAACGGGATCACATTTATTTTCACAATAAAAAAGGAGAGCCATTACGGACTCTCCTTTTTTATTGAATGAATTTCATTTTAATACCACTCTACAGCGTTGCTATATCCCGAACGCTTGTCGTATTTCAGCGCGTCTGTCAGCGTGGCTGCGTTGCATCGGAACGAGAAGTTGTAGCTTGTGTACGGGGCAAGCACCACAGAGCACGACATATTGAAGCAGTGGAGGTCGCGCTGAAGCGAAGCCGTCGTCATTGAGAGTTCCTTTCTCTCGAAGTCGTAACCTGATGAGAACGAGATGTTCCATCCGTCGCTGAGCCTTACATTGCCGCTGACGTTAAGGTTCTGCGTGAACTTATACGGATAGCGCATTGACTTGGTGTTGAACTTTCCGCTTGTATTCTCTCGCATCGTGATACCATATCCGAAGGTCAGCGACCACGGCATGTTGAAGCGCATGTAGCCGTCGGCATCGGTCTCAGCCTTGCCACCGCCACTCTTCTTCTTGGCACCGCGCTGTCCAGCCACCATTGTGTCGTCCACGTTCGACTCGATGTCTGTGTCCATACCGTCCTCATCGTCCTTGTTCTTCTTTTTCTTGTCGTCCTTGTCGTCACCGCCACCGAACCACTTCTTTATCTTATCAGGTGTGAGTGTGAATGAGAAGTTCTGCGACGTTCCCTGGAAACGACCGAACTTGCCCATGCCCCAAAGCGTGTGGTTGCCCACATAAGGATGTCCGTTGGCGTCAAGCTCATAGGCGTAGGAAGCGAAGACTGCCGTCATGTTGAACGTATAGTTCTTCCACCATTTCAGGCGGATTCGCATAGAGAGATCGCTGAGCGGCTTCTCCTTAGCAGCCATATTGTAGCTCATCGAGAGTCCCAGCTCGTCGATGATGCTGAGCTTCTTGAATCCAGTTGAGTCCTTGTCAGACTTTATCTTCATCTCCACATTGTTGGAGAGGTCGAAGCTGATGTTGCCGGTCTTTCCCTTACCGGGCACGCCGAACAGCTGTCCGCTGTAAGGCGAATACTCCACGAGGTCCACCGAACCGTCTGCATTGGTTTTCTGATACGTCTTGTAATATCCGTAACGGCTGGCAGAGAAGTCAGGCGCATAGCTGAAGCTTACCGACGGCGTAATAACGTGACGAACAGCCTGTATCTTGTCGCCGAATATCTTACGGCTCGGGATGTAGAAACCATACATCTTCGTAGATGCACTTATCGAGAGGTTATAGTTATAGACGTTGTTGAATCCGTAGATGGTGTCACATACCTCTCGCTGTCTGGTGTCGTCCCATGAACGCATCACCTTGTTGGTGTACATGCGGTCGGTGAAGTTGAACGACGGCGAAATGTTGAGGTAGTTGAAGAGAGTGAAGTTGCCGCTGATAGGAATAGAGTGGTTCCATCCGTTTCGCCAGTCCTTTATCAGATTAGAATGGAGGAAGCGGTCTTCCTTCGTGTTGATGCTGTTGGAGATGTGTCCGGTATACGACATCGAAATCTTCTCATACCACTTCTCGTCGCCTACGGCATGCTTCCTCTTGAACGGATAGAAGCGTGAAATCGAGATGTTGAGGTCAGGCAAAGTCATGGCGATGCTTGAGTCGCGCATGTTCTGCGAGAGGTTGGCAGTGGAACTGAGCGAGAGTCCGATGCTTGAGAAGGTCGTGCTCCACGATACAGAAGATGTACGTGTCGACTGGGTCAGCGTCTGCGGATTGTAGAGCGAGTTGAGGTTGTTGCGCTCATAGCTTGACGTGGCGAAGTTTACGCTTGCAGAGAGCGAGCTGTAAGGATTTGCCTTCGAGTCCTGACGATGGCTCCACTGAATCTTGAAACTCTTCTGACGTGAGAAGTCGGGCATACCCTTATCGCCGGTCTTGGTGTCCTGATAGCTTACGTAGAAGCTGCCGTTAAAGCGATAGCGCTTGTTATAGTTAGACGCCGCAGACAGTCCCCACGAACCCTTGGTATAGATTTCGCCCAAAAGCTTGAGGTCCATCTTGTCGTTGATGGCAAAATAGTAGCCACCGTCGCGCAGATAGAATCCGCGGCTGTTCTCATCGCCGTAAGTAGGCATGATAAAGCCGGAAGAATAGCTCTTGGTAAATGGGAAGAAGCCGTAAGGAATGGCAAGCGGCAGAGGCACGTCAGCCACTACAAGGTATGCGGGACCGAACACCACGTCCTTGCCGGGGCGCACCTTGGCGCGAGAAAGGGCAATATAGAAGTCGGGATGCTTGGCGTCGCAAGTGGTGTAACGTCCGTGCTGCAGATAAATGTCGCCGTTGGCGTTACGCTTTGATATCTCACTCTGGAGGAAACCGTCCTCCTGCTGAGTGTATACCTTAGATATAAGACCCTTCTTTGTCTTGAAGTTGAACGCCATCGTATCACTCTCATACTTGTCGGCTCCCATCGTAAAGACGGGCGTGCCCATGAGTCGTACGCCAGTAGTGTCGGTTGTGTCTCGCGCTCCTGTGGCATGCACTAAGGACGAGTCGATGCTCATGTGTATCTTCTCAGAAGCGAGGTCCATGTTCTCATACTTCACCGTTGAAGCACCGTAGAGACGTGCTGTCTTTGACGTAGCGTCATACACAAGCGAGTCTTCCGCAGAATACTGCACAGGCGAATTGATGCCGTTGGCACGCTGACGGTTAATCGAGTCAAGACGAATGGAATCGTCGATGGCACGGTTATGATGATAGATGGCAAGCTGCATGGAGTCCATCTTCGTGGTGTCCACAATCTCCCTTCCCAGGGAGTCGCGCAAGATGCTGTCAGCCTCCATGTTAAGCTCAGCCGTCTCAATAGAGTCGCGTAGTTCCTTCTTGCTCTTACGCTTTTGCGACAAGGGCGCAACAGAGCTTGCCATCACGAAGACGACAACGCAGAGCAATAGGGCTATGAGGGTCTTTGTTCTCAATTTCAGTTTCTTTTGTTATATCTAATTACTTTTCCGGTTCAAAGATATCTTTCATTGCTCTGAACCTTGCAAGTGTTTCGCCACCGAACTTTGCGAGGCTTTTCTCAGCCTGCTCGATGGTCTTCTCGCGGGAGAGGTGTGACTTCGAGTAGAACTTGTCCGCGTAACATATCAGTTTCTCCTCGATGGTTTCGGGCTGCAGGTCGTGATGAGGCAGCGGCAGGTTCTGCGAGACGATGTCGTCAAGTGTGAGTCCTGCTCCCGTATGGCGTTCGCAAATGCGAGCGTATCTCTCGTCTATTCCTTCCGAACGAAGGAGTTCGGCGCCGCAGACACCGTGGCGGATGTACGGCTCCGTGCCGTGACATTCAATGGACGGTGCGTCCACGCGTATTATTCCGACGTCATGAAGCATTGCAGCTTCGCGTACGAAGTCGGTGTCGATGTTTAGTTCAGGGTGTTGGGAAGCTATCTGCAGCGCACGACGCGCCACAGATTCGCTATGCGTAACGAGGATGTGGCGCAATGCGTCACATCCTCCGTAGTATTTGTCAATTATTGTTTCGTACATATATAAGATTACTCGTGATCGCGCTCAATGTAGGCGATAACGTCACCCTTAGATACCTTTGAGCCACGCTTAGCGTTGATCTCGACAATCTTGCCACCGAGTGCAGCTGGTACCTCTACGAATTCGCCCCAAGGAGCATGGATGTAGCAGAGAACGTCACCTTCCTTATACTCCTTGCCGATGAACGGCTCAACAGTCGGTGCGCACTCGCCTTCGCCTGAGAACTCCCAGTAGATGTCGCCCTTAACCGGAGCAACGATGGCGTCAGCCTTAGCGTGCTTGTAAGCGCTGAGCTGCTCGGGAGAAAGATTGGCGCCGAGCTTGGCGTCCTTGAGCTTCTGGAGGTCAGCGAGGAAGTTCTTCTTAGCCTGACCGCTCTTATAGTTGCGATACTGCTCCGGGTGCATGGCAAGCTCGAAGAGCTCTTCGTCGTCCTGACCATACTCCCATCCGTTCTCGTCCATCTCCTTGCGGAATGAGTCGAGGGCGTCTGTGAGGAGAGTGTGAGCGTCAACGTCTGTGAATTCGCGACCCTGCTTCTTTGCAAGCTCTACGAGTTCGGGATCGATGGTTCCAGGAATCTTTCCTGACTTTCCAAGAATCATACCCCACATCGAGTCGTCCATCATTACGAAGCGACCCTTGCCCTGCTCGATGGTGAGAAGGTTCATGAGGGCGATGTTCTTCACGTACTGTGAGAACGGTGTCACCAATGGAGGATAACCTACGCGCGGCCATACATACTCCACCTCGTCGAAGAGCTTGATGAGGAGGTCGTCCATAGAAAGCTCGTCCTCGCCGTTCTTCTTGCGTACGTTGTTGATAGTGGTGCGCATACCGCCAAGGTCAGCCATCATTGATCCCATCATACCGCCAGGGAGACCGCAGCCGAGAAGGAGTGATGACATAATCTTGTTGCCGGGATTGATGAAGTAGCCGAGCCACTCGTCGATGAACTCCTGAGTGAGGGCACGAGCCTTCATATATGCTGACATGTTGATTTCGGGAACCTCGAAGCCCTCGTTCTTCAACATGCTGATAACAGAGATAACGTCCGGATGTACCTTACCCCATGAAAGCGGCTCGATGGCTGTGTCGATGATGTCTGCGCCGTTGTTGCAGACCTCGAGAATGGAAGCCATTGACAGACCAGGACCTGAGTGGCCGTGATACTGGATGATGATTTCAGGATACTTGTCCTTGATCATCTTAGTGAGCTTGCCGAGGAATGCGGGCTGACCGATACCAGCCATGTCCTTGAGGCAGATTTCCTCAGCGCCGGCAGCGACGAGCTGGTCAGCGATGTTCATGTAGTACTCCAGAGTGTGTACAGGAGAGTTGGTGATGCAGAGTGCGCACTGGGGAGTCATGCCACCTTCCTTAGCCCACTTGATGCTGGGGATGATGTTGCGCACGTCGTTCAGACCGTCGAAGATACGTGTGATGTTGGTACCCTGCTTTGCCTTTACCTTATACATAAGGGCACGTACATCGTCAGGTACGGGATACATGCGAAGGGCGTTGAGACCGCGGTCGAGCATGTGGGTCTTGATGCCTACCTCGTTGAAAGGCTTGCAGAAAGCGCGTACCGCATCATTGGGGTTCTCGCCGGCAAGCAGATTAACCTGCTCGAAGGCTCCGCCGTTGGTTTCGACGCGGGCAAAGCAACCCATGTCGATGATGACGGGAGCGATGCGCTCCAACTGGTCTTTACGTGGCTGGAACTTTCCGGAAGACTGCCACATATCTCGGTAAACGAGACTGAACTGGATTTTCTTTTTCATCTCTATTCCTTATTATTATAGATTTCGTTTTGCATAATAAAAGCGCCCTTAACGCCGTCGCGCTAAAGTGCCGCTCTTTCAAATGTGCAAAATTAGAGAAAAAAATCCAATTCCGTGGTATAAGTAAAGATAAAATAACAACTTATGACAATAAATCAATCTAACTTCTCCTAACCTGCCACCTCGTCACGAGCGTGGCAAGTGCTCCGTAGACTATCACTTGCATCCACAGCGCCTTTATCTCCGGCCAGATGTCTGAGAAGAGACAACCCATGGTATTGAGCTTTATGAAGCCCTGAATGCCGAATGTGGACGGGAAGAGATAGCCGGTCCATTGCCATATTTCGGGAATGTTGCTCTTAGGCCACGACACGCCCGACATGAAGAGGAAGGGCACAGACGTAAATACCACGAGGAGCATGACATTCTCTCGCTGCCTTACTATGAACGAGAAGGTTATGGCAAAGAAGATGCAGGCGAGAAGATACGGTATGGTGAAGAGCAGAAACTCGCCGCGAGGCATTATGTGTACGAAGTTGAAGATGCGCGGTATTGCCAACAACACCCAAGCCGACAACATCACGAAGAGCACAAGGAAGCCCAACGTCCTGCCAACCATGATGCGCGAAAGACCGAAATTGCGTTCGAGCATCGGCTTTAGACGTACAAAGCCGTGCTTCTCGTAGGACGTGCCGTAAGCCATGCCAATGCCGAGAAGCAGAACCTGCTGCAGCACGAGCACAAGCACACCGGGCAGGATAAAGTTGCCATATCCTCCTGTATTGTTAAACATCGGTACGTCGCGTACGTTTATCGGGCTTGCTGTCAACTCGCCTTCCCTTGCCGTATAAGCGCCGGAGAGTTCTATCTGAATGCGAGAGTTGAGGTCGGCAGCCACAGCCGTACATGTCTGGAAAATGGCCTTATAGGTAAGCATCAGTCCCATGTTGCAGTAGACGCTGACATGCGCCTGCTCCATACGTCCGAGCCGTGTGCCGAAATCTTCCGGCATGTATATCACGCCGTAGACCTTCTGATGGCCCACAAGGTCCTTGGCTTCCTCCAGGCTGTTGCATCTGTACGCCACCTTCACGTCTGAAGAAGCGTCACAATGGCGCACAAACTCTCTTGCCATTGCGCTGTGCGAACAGTCAACCACAGCCACGGGCACCTCCTTCACCACCTCATTGTTATATATCCAGGAATAGAGCACGGGATAAAGCAGGGGCACAAGGATGACAAAGAGCAGCGTGCCCTCATCCTTGAAAATCTGCCTATACTCGTGCATCCAGACCTTTGCAACGTCTATGATGTAAGTGATTATTTTTCTTGACATCCCTTATTGTTAGTTGTTCTGTATTGATGATTAGTGGTGTTCTACGGCATATAGACGTATTCCTTCAATGCCTTTCCGATGCGCAGCATCACCAGCAGCGGTGCCGAGGCGAAGAGCACAAGGGATATGAGATTTTGCGCTACGTCCATGAGCGGATAACCTCCAAAGGCGGCTATCTCGTAGACAAGGAAGACATGCCTCATCGGGAAAAGATTGGCAAGCACCTGTAGCTCCGGATCCATGGCAAGCGTGGGGAACGCCGTGCCCACCATTGAGAAGCTGAGTACGCCCCAAAGCGAACAGATGCTCATCGACATGCGCAGCGACGGGAACAGTCCGAACATGAAAATGCCGAATCCCTGCGCTGCCAACACGGCAAGCATGCCGAGCATCAGCAATATGTGCCATCCGCCGGGATGAGGGAATGCCAGCACGCCGAAGACATAATAAAGGTAGAAGCCCATGACGAGCAGCCACACCATCGTCTGCGGAAGCATCTTTCCGGTTATAGCCACGAACGGATTGTCAGCGGACATCTCCATCAGCTGCTTAGCCGTCTGCTGCTTCAGTTCGGTTCCCAACGAGTAAGCCGTGATGAGAAACACGAGGAGCAGCATACACGTAGGCACAAGCATCGTGGTGAGATATACGTTATAGTTAACCCACGGGTTGCCCACGGTGTGCGTGTCGAGCACGATGGGCTGAAGGAACGCCATTATCTGACGGTCCGTATATCCCTTTGCGGTCATCACCTGCTTGCCAACAGCTGCCGAACCGAGCGTAGCCATTGTCTTCAGGTCCTTGAACACCAGCGATCCTGCTGTCAGCGAGGCGTAGCTGTAATAATAAGATATGGTGGGCTGGCGTGATGCCAGCAGGTCTGCCGTAGTGTTCTTGGGGAAGTAGACGAATCCGTAGATGTCGCCCTTCTGCACGGCATGCCGAGCCTCGTCCACACTCGGAAAATGCGCCACCACCTTAGTGGACTGGAACGAGTCGAGCAGACGAGTCAGCTTTCTGGTAGTGCTGGAGTTGTCAAGGTCCACCACGCCCACCGGCATGTCCTGAGGTTGTCCTTCGTCCATGAGCGAGGTGAAGAAGAAGGTCACGAAGACCGGGAAGACGATCATGCAGAAGAGATACATGCGATTCGCCTTCATTCTCCTGCACTCGCGCAGGGCAATATGTAATATTCGTTTTATGATATTCATCTCTTAAGTATCAGCGACATACCCGGACGCAGTCCCTCCAGCTTGTCCATCGGACGAGCCTTCACCTCGAAGGTCTTGAGGTCATACTGACCGTTCGACTTTGTTGCCTTCCACACGGCATACGATCCCTGGTCCTTAATGTAGTACACCTTCATGCGTATCTCCTTCTTGAAGGCAGGGACGAAAGCGGTGACGATGCTGCCCACCTTCATGCCGTTCAGCTGGTCCTCACGCACATTGAAGGTTCCCCAGATGTCGTTCATGAGCGATACGGACATGATGGGCGAACCGGTTCCGACAAGCTCGCCCACCTTCGGATAGACGTCGCTCACCTCACCAGCCATCTGCGCTATCTGCATTGTCTCGTGTATGTACGAGTTGACCTCAGCCACAGCGCCCTTGGCTCTGTTCACCTGTGCGGCTGCAGCCTTCTTCTCCTCGGAACGCGCTCCGTTACGAGCCATGTCGTACTGGCTCTGCGCTGCCTTCACCTGCGCCTCCAGCGCCTTGTAGTTGGCGAAAGCCTCATCGCGCTTCTGGGCTGTCATCACGCCCTCATCATAGAGTCGCTGCACGCGATTATACGACTTCTGTGCTATCTCCAGTCCAGCCTTTGCCTGCTGCAAGACAGCGAATGCTCCACGCACCTGCTCATGACGTGCACCGTTGTTAGCCATTTCGTCCATAGCGGCAGCGGCGTTCTCAGCCGACTGTGCCTGAGTCATCTTTGCGCGTACTTCGGGAGCGTCCAGTATGGCAAGCGTGTCGCCAACGTTAACGTAGTCGCCCTCCTTCACACGTATTTCGAGGATGCGTCCCGGCACCTTGCTCGACACGCGGTACTCCGAAACCTCCACCTGTCCCTGGATGGTCTCAGGTTCCTGCTTTATCGACATAGCGCCAATCACAGCCACCACGGCAACGACGAGCGTTGTGCAGGCAGCTGTGATGATAATGTTCTTATGTTGCTTTTTTTCTGACATAATAATGTTTTCAGTAGAATATTTAAATGATGTTATTGCAATACGCCGAGCGCCTTTCTGAGGTTCACCTGTGACAGACGGACATCCACCTCAGCGTCAATCTTCTGCGACTGCGCCTGCATCCATGCTGTCTGTGCCGCCATTACATCAGTGGTCTGCAGCACTCCTTCCTTGAATCCGACTGTAGCACAGCGCAGATTCTCGTCAGCGTTCTCCACGTTCTTCATTGCCATGACCAGACGGCGGTTGGCTTCCTTGAGCTTAAACTGGCACTGGCTGATCTGGAGGTCAATCTTCTCTCCGAGGTCCTCACGCTCCATTTCGGCTATGCGTGTGGCAATACGACCGGCACGCACCTTGTAAGAGCCTTCCATCCAGTTCCATAACGGCACTCTCACCATCACGCCCACATTCCACACGCCGGAGAGCTTGCGCTCGAATCCGTTATAGACGTTAGGATTGGTGGCCATGTATCCGCCTGTGAGCAACACCTGCGGAAGGTATGCGGCACGTACCAGATTGGTGGCTTGCCGACTGAGGTCAACGGCGTTCTGTAGGAGGCGCATCTCCGGGCGGTTGTCCTGTGCTTCAGCCTTGTCTGCCGAGGCGCTCTCGCCCGTAGAGGCGGTGGCGATGTTCGGCGTGTTCTCGTCAGCAAGAGTCACTTCCGTTTCGGCTGGCATTCCGCAGAGCTGGCAAAGGAGCATCTTGGCAAGCGCCAGTCCGTTGTCAGCCTGAGTGAGCGACATCTCTGCCTCGTTCACTCTTACTGCCACTTTCAGACCGTCGGCACGCGTGGCTACGCCTTCCTTTATCATCTTCTGCACGTCGTCGTCCAGCTTCTTCACCACCTGCAGATAGCTCTCAGCCAAGTCCTTCTTGTGCTTCACGGACACTACTGTCCAGTAAGCCTGGTCTATGGCATGGAGGGTCTGCTGCGTGGTGGCGTCAATCTGGTTGGCAGCCATGCTCTCCCCTATCTTCGCCATATTGTTGGCAGCGGTGATGGCGCCACCCATGTATATGGGCTGCGTAGCCATTACGGAGATGGCATACATCTGACGTGTGTCGGTACGAAGAGCGTTGACGAAGCTCTGACCAACGTGATTGACCGCCTCGCCTATCTTCGACCCCACTTGACCGAACATATTGCCGAGGCTCTGCGCCTGATCAGGTGTCAGCACGCCCTGCTGGGCAAGTCCTGTCAGAGCACCCGAGATGTCGCTTTGCATCGAACCCACCACATTGGTACCGGCTCCTGAAATGGCCTTCTTCTGGTCTTTGCTTAGCAACGATATCTCACGACTCGTGAGTTCGTATCCGCCTACGGCACTGATGTGCGGCAGATACTTGGTCTTAGCCGCCTTGGTGTTATACTGTGCCATGTCGAGCTGCAAGCGTGAAGCCACGAGGGTCTTGTTGTTGCGCAACGCCATGGCACGGCAGCTGTCCAAGCAGAGCACCTGCTGCGCCTGAACCTGCATGCCGAGACATGCCAAAGCGAAAATAAGAAGTGATTGTTTCATCTAAAAATTACTGTGTGTTTATATCATTGTCCTTTCCTGAAGGACCTCAATTCCCTTACTTGAAGGAGAAGCTGCGCGAACCAATAATATTGCCGTCGGCAAATACGCTCACCTGATATGTGCCAGCCATGAGCGACTGCGAAACGTTCCAGAATGTAGAGATGGTGGTCTCGCGTCCGTCATACTCCACAGCCTTACGCATTGTGGCCTCCAGCGAGCGGTTCTGATAGTTGAATGTTCCGCCTCCACCGAGCGTTGTGCCCGAAGGTGAGGTAATGCGCACGTAGAATGTCTTGGTGCCGTTAGAGGCTGTCACGTTCTTGGCAATGGTGAAGTTCACCTGCACGGTCTTACACTTAGATGTCTTGTCCGTCTTCTTTCCCTTCTTGTTCTTCAGCTGCATGGAGATGCCCGTAGCGTCCAGCTGTGCGGCGATGGCCACCTTCTCCGAGAGCGAAGCACGCTCCGAGTTAAGGCCCTCAATCTGGCGTGTAGCCTCATTATACTGTCCCTTGATGCGTGAGTTCTCAGCCGTAAGGTTCTGATTGAGACGGTTGAGCGAGTCAATCTCGATGACGTAGCTGCGAAGGACGGCACGTACGGTGGCAAGCTCCCTTTTCAGACGTGCAATCTCGCGTGCGTCGTTCGACTTTGTGTCCTTCAGCTCCTTGAGCAGACGCTCTGTCTTCTCCTGCTCAGCGGTAAGCTGTGCGATGATGGAGTCGTTGCTGATCTGCGTCTTCATCTCGCTATATTGCGTGGCAAACTGCTGGTACTCGTTCTCCATCTCCATCTTGTCGAGTTCGGCGAGTTCCTGCATAGCCTTGTTTTCCTTCTTCTGATTGTCGAGATTAACGTAGAGATATGCCACAGTACCGACAAGGGCAAGTCCTACGATTCCCGTTACTATCCCAGTAATGAGCTTTTTCTTTTCCATAGTTTTTATTGATATATCAATTTTTTAATAAATAGTTTAAACTGTCTGCAAAGTTACGTTATTATATCTAATGCGCAAAAAAAGCTATGTTGTAAATAAATAACGATTACTAAAAAGGATGATAAATAGTGAAAAAGAGAACAAAAAAGCGGCTGCAGACGCTCTCCGCACGGGAGATAGCCTACAGCCGCATCATATATATATGTATCGTATTATTCGTTACTTTGTCTGGTACATTTTGTCGTTTACAACGAAAGCCTGTGCGAGTGATGCTACGCAAGCCAATACCATAAGTCCGATAATCATCATAATCTTAATTCCTTTCCTTTTGTTTATTAATGTTGTGTTTTCATACTTGTGTTCTTCATTACATTTAGCCTTGTGTCTTGCGACGGCTTATTTCATGAAGTTCACCTTGTTACTTACCTCTACAGCCTCAACTACTGCCAAGCAGCAAGCGGCTACTACTAATACAATAATCATAATTGTTACCCTTTCTTTTTTTATCTAATCTTATCTTCTCAAGCCCCTACTGGAGCTCTTTCTTTGATTACAATGCAAAGGTAGTACCTTTTGTGTTCGCACACAAGTAAAAGAACAATTATTTTAGCTTTGTCATAACATTTATTGATATTCGTCAATGAATCGTAACATAAAATCGGGAATAACACAAAAGTCTGACATTTTGACAGCAAAAGCGACATATAGATTGCCGTTTGCAAATGGCACTCGTCACTTTAGCGACCTCATACCGCCACTTTAGTTATCCGAAACCGCCACTTTAGTGACCTCACACCGTTCGATGCACATGTTCATATCGAACGATGTGAATGTGTGTATCGAACGATATGAATGCTCACATCGAACGAAGTAAGGTAACATTGACAATTGAAAAATGTCACAATAGTAACGGTTTTGTAAGAGAATTGCAAAACAAAACCTAAAAAAATGAGGGAGTATTGTAGGTTTTTCTAATATTTTTCTGTAAGTTTGCCGATATGAACAAAACTTACTTGAACACGGACTTGACGGACAAGCGTATTGCCGTGCTGCTCTCGGGCGGCGTGGACAGCTCCGTCGTGGTTTACGAACTGGCGCAGCGAGGACTTCACCCCGACTGCTTCTATATAAAAATCGGACCTGAACAGGAGGAGGAATGGGACTGTACCAGCGAGGAGGACCTCGAGATGGCTACTGCTGTGGCACGTCGCTTCGAATGTAAGCTGGAGGTGGTGGACTGCCACAAAGAATATTGGGACCAGGTGACGCGCTACACTATGGATAAGGTACGCGCGGGATTTACGCCCAATCCTGACGTTATGTGCAACCGCCTGATTAAGTTCGGCGCATTCCACGAGAAGCGCGGAAAGGATTACGACCTCATTGCCACGGGGCATTACGCCCAGACGGAGGAGGACGAGGAGGGACGCAAGTGGCTCGTCACAAGCCCCGACCCCGTAAAGGACCAGACCGACTTCCTTGCACAGATTTATGACTGGCAGCTCCGCAAGGCACTCTTCCCCATCGGACATTACCAGAAGGGCGAGGTAAGGGAGATAGCCGAACGCGAACACCTCATCAACGCCAAGCGAAAGGACTCGCAGGGCATCTGCTTCCTCGGCAAGATCAACTATAACGACTACATCAGACGATATCTCGGCGAGGCTCCCGGCGAAGTGCTCGAGCTGGAGACGGGCAAACTGATAGGCAAGCACCGCGGCCTGTGGTTTCACACCATTGGACAGCGACACGGACTGGGATTCGGCGGCGGACCGTGGTATGTCGTGAAGAAGGATGTGGCTGCCAACGTGCTGTACGTGAGCAAGGGCTTCGAACCGCGCACAGCATACAAGAAGGACTTCCCCATCCACGACTTCCATTTCCTCACGCTCGACCCTTGGGGCGCTCCAGGCACATCGGCTCGCGTACGCTTCAAGATCCGCCACACCCCCGAATACCATCCTGCCACCCTTGAACGCACCTCGGAAGGCAGCTTCATTGTTCACGCCGACGAGCTTATCCAAGGCGTGGCGCCGGGCCAGTTCTGCGTGGTGTACGACGAGGAACATCACCGCTGCTACGGATCAGGCGAGATAACGGTATAAAAAAAACATCTTTATTAATGCTGAATTCATAAGAAATCAACTATCTTTGTAATAGAGATAGTAAAGAAACATCCAAAAAACTCGTCACTATGGGAAAATACATCAATCCTTTTACTGACTGGGGATTCAAACGACTCTTCGGACAGGAGTTCAGCAAAGACTTGCTGATAAGCTTTCTTAATGACCTGTTGGTCGGCGAACTTCAGGTAAAGAATGTCGTTTTTAAGGACAAGGAAGAACAGCCCTCCACCAAGGATCAACGAGGCATTATCTATGATGTTTATTGTGAGACCGACAAGGGAGAGCGATTTATTCTGGAGATGCAGAACCGTTGGCAGCCGAATTTTCTCGACCGCTCCATCTGTTATGCCTGCCGTAGTGTGCTTGAACAGGTGGACAAAGGCAAGAAGGAGAGAGAGAACGCATATCGTTTTCTTCCCATTTATACGGTCTGCTTTATGAACTATATGCCGGACCACGAAGAACTCAGCAAGTTCAGGACGGACATAGTTCTGGCAGATAAGGAAAGTGGAGAGATTGCTTCAAACAAACTCCGCTTCATCTACTTGGTACTTCCACTTTTCAAAAAGAATGTGGATGAATGTGTAACAGATTTTGATAAATGGATTTATGTTTTAAAGCATATGGAAGCATTAAGCAGAATGCCGTTTACGGCACAAAAGGAAATCTTCAAGCAATTGGAAGAATATGCCGACAGTCATAGACTGACGAGAAAGGAATGGGAGGCTTACGAAAACAGCCTCTGGATAGCTCGTGACAACATGGCATGCATGGCAGCAGCAGAGAATGCTGCCAAAGAGAAAGGTATGGCTGAAGGCAGAGCTGAAGGTATGGCTGAAGGTATGGCTAAAGGTATGGCAGAAGGCAAGACGAAAGCAATAATAGAAACAGCCAAGCGTCTCCTTAACATGGGGCTTGACATGGAACAAGTGGCACAAGGAACAGGCTTGAGTATAGAAGAAGTTAGAAAACTTCTATAAAACCTACTTTATTTTGTAAAGCACCTATATCTTAACGTTCTTTATAAAAATACATAAAAGAACTTTCGCAAGTTCAGAGAATTCATTCTGTAACTAAACTTGCGAAAGTTCAAAAAATGATTTTACTTCATATACAGTTTCAGCGTCGTAGTCTGGTCTCCCACTTCCACGTTTTGTGTTTCCAGCACGCCATTACCATTCATAAACTTAATGGTATACACCTGATTCTTTTCCACCTTGAAAGTGAGCACATCATTCATATCCTGTGTTGCACCCGTACTACGACCACCATAAAGCTGCTTGTCGCCCTTGAATACGTCCAAGTTAGTGGCTACGCGGTCGCCTGAAGCCTCAGCATGATCCTTGTCCTTGAACACCATCACTCGCAACGCAACATGACTGCCATCATCAGGAACAGCAGACAACTGTGCTCTGTATAGGCTTGTATAACGGTCAGTTACGTTCTCAGCATGGACATAACGGATGTTCATATCCCAAACCAAAGGGAAGTAAGAGTCAGCCGGTTTGAAGGAAGCCGCATATATAGCCTTTCGCAAATCCTCTTTGATAGCCTTACCGGCATCAGTAAGGAACCATGACTTATCCAGGTCTTCCGAAGGATAATACTCCGTAAAGCGCCACTTGCCGTCCACCCAGACTTCGTTCCAGTTATGGTTGCCACGGTCATCATGCCAAGCCGGAGTGCCTGCCACACGCGAAGGTATACCAACAGCACGGAACGCATCAGTAAGCAAGATGGAAAGACCAGAGCAAGAAGCCATGTGCTGACGCATAGATTCGTAAGGAGCCTGGTCTGGCTTTTCGCGCTTCGTGTTGTAATCCACCATAAGTTCGTCACGTACGTTCTTGTTGACAGAATCGATAGCCTCGCGCATTGTCTTACAAGAAACCACATATTTACGGAAACGCTCATAGAAATCCTTACGCCAGTTTTCACGGTTTTCGTTCAGATTGACATAAGCCACCACGTCGTTCAAGAATATATCGTTAGGCACCTCTTTTGCCCAGAGAAACTCTGCCCTTGCCTTATAAGCATACGACACGTTCTCCAAGAGGAAATCAGCGGTCAACGTCTTAGCATCTCTTTCCGGCATATAGGAAATCAAGAAAGCCACACCTTCCTTCTGGTCGGCAGGTGCTTTCTTTAATGCCTTTTTCAATTCCTTTGCATTATCACCAGCTGTAACCATAGTCTGATTCAGCAACTCATGATACTCCTTTGGCACTCCGGCATACTTGCCTCCTGAACATGCGGACAAGCCCAAAGCCAAGAGCACAACAAAACTCTTAATTTTCATAGATTTTTTCTTAAGTATATTTGGATAAATTATTTGCTTTACAAAGTTACTGTAAAAAATCGGGGAAAGGGTAAAGAATAAATAAAAACAAAAGAGAATCAAGACAGAACACTAACAAAACAGCTCGTGCCGGACTTACTCGGCACGAGCTGTGTGAATTTATTCGGGCAGTGCTGTCACTATCACTACTCGATTGAGACTGTTCTCCTCATATGGCTGGGCGTTGCAGCCTATGCCCTGTGCGTCGATGCGTGACGGAGCGATGCCGTAACGCTCGATGAGGATGTTTCGTACGCTGTCGGTGCGGCGTATGGAGAGCATCAGATTGGTGCGCTCACCACCCGTAGCCTTGTCAGCATAACCGTCCAGACGAATGCGGGCTGAAGGATTCTGCTTGAGATAATTGACGATGTTCTCAAACACGATGTCCTGCTTCTTCGCCGGCTTGGCAGAGGCATAAGCAAAGCTGATGGAGGCGAGACGGAACGCATCCAGCTTCTTCACCATCGGTTTCTCCACGATGCGGTCCTTAAAGACGGGACGCTCCACTACCCTCTCCACCATATACACCGTGTCGACCACGGCTTCACGGCGGCGCTTACGACTGCCTTCCTTCTTGGCGCAAGGCTTGGAAGCATTGAAGCGATAAGTGAGTCCGAGCGTTGCACCCAACGTCGGCTCATACTTCTTGCCCGTGATGCGACCGTCGAAATGGTCGGGCATGAGAGCCGAACCAATTTCAAGGTTGACATCCATACACTTCATCACACGGTACTTGGCAGTAACGGAGAAGTTGGCTGTCAGCGAGTTGGTGCCCGCCGTGCCGCGATAAGCGAAGCTACGGGCATAGCCCAAACCCACAGCCGGAAGCACGTCAAACCTGCCCTGACTGCGGAAGAGCAGACGCGAGAGGCTCACCATGAAGTCGGCATGAGCATTGACGTAACGCAGATAGTGACGATAGGTGCCGTCAGGGCGGACCGTCACATTATCTATTACAGGGTCGTGAGGACCATATACGGAACCGTTGGTCTGAGGGTCGCGCAGATAGAGTCCTTCCGATGTGGACATGCCGTTAAGCGAATACCCGCCGATCTGCAGGCGAAGGGCATAAGCGGGAGTTATCCACTTGCCCACGCCAATGGTGTATGACGGAGTGAGGCGCTTGCCGAAATCCAGCTTGCTGGCATCGCTCGAGAAGATTGTCTGCACGCCTCCACCCACATCCACAAACCATCCGTTCTGTGCTGATGCCGGAAGCAATGACATACAACCCAGCACCAAGCTTATTATCTTTTTCTTATTCATAATATACAGATAGGTGTTTTAAGCTTATTCAACAATGACGAAAGAAGGAACGCGAGGCTCGCTCACTGTGCCATAGCTCTCGCCGTTGGCAAACGTGAAGGCTGAGACAGCCTGATAGAGGTACTTGTTGCGGCCTGAATAATACTTCAGCGTAACTGCTTCCTCTGCTCCCATGCTGCCGTTTATCTCAATGCGGAAGACATTCTCGCCGTTCTCTGTCTGCTTCGCCTTTGCCATGCCGCGACACTCTGTGCCCACGAAAGCAGCCATCACGTCATCCGCCGTTGCCTGACGGACGATGTTCTGGGGCAATGAGACGCAAGCCGTCATCTTGAGAGGATGCTTGCCTTCGACAACGAGAGGTACGGTGAAGGGCTGCTCTGGCGAAGCCTCCACCTTGCCGTCGGCAAACAGGAGACATGCAGGTGCCGTGAACACGTAGTTGTTACGATGGCTGTAATAGCGGATGTCCACAGCCGCTGACTGTGAGCTGACACCATTTATCACCATCTTATATACGGGTCTGCCGTCCTGCTCGCCCACTACTTCACCCATGCCTGCGCAGACATTGCCTATGAACGCCGCCAGCTTGTCGCCGCTCTTGTCGGCATAGCTGCCTGTAACGGCGTCAAGGGTGAGGTAAGCGGTCATGCTGCCCTGCGGCACGAAAGTAAGGGTCTGCGGCTGGTCCTCTGAACCAACCACCGAACCGCGCTTGCCGATGACGAAGGACTGTTCGGAAACGAACACCTGCTTCTTCTCCGCGCTGTAATAGCGATACGTCACCTGCTCGCCCTCTGCACGACCGAGGACGTCATACCAATATGTCATGTCAGCCTCGCTTGCCACGTGCTTGATGCCGCGACACTCGTCGCCGACGAAAGCCTGAAGCTCATCGCCAGCGGCTACTGTGAACGGCAGCTGTGCCTTGTCCACCTTCACCCATGCCTTGGTAGGTACGGGGAAGGGACCTGACTGCTCGAAGTCGGGGAAGGCAGGATTCTCGGCTGTGCCGTAAATCTTGTCCACCTCATACTTTACGTCTGATGCCACGGAAACGTAGACGCGCTTCGCAGCTGCACTGTAATAGCGGAACTCCACATCGCCGCTCTCGCTGGACGGTGCCTTGACATGAAGGAAGAAGAGGCGCACGCCGTCGTTCATCACCTTCTTAGCCACACCGCGACACTCGCCGCCAATGAAGGCTGCCATCATGTCGCCGTCGGCGGCAAGGGTTTCGAGGACGGGGCTGAGACGCACCACGGCGGTCATGCTCATCGGATAGACGCTCTTGTCAGGATCGGTCCACGACGGCACCGAGGCATTGCCAGTGAAGTCGGCTCTCCACCCCGGGGCGGAGGCAGGGGCGTTGTCCGCCACCTGCCACGCCGGGACTTCGCTGACGAAATCCTCTGCCACCACGCTCCACTGGGGAGCGGGTTGCTGGGGATAAGTCTTGTCGCCTTCCTCCGTGCATTGTGTCATAAGGAGACACAATGCGGCAATCAATGAATACTTTATATACTTCATATAGATTTTCTGTTAATATTACTTCTTGATAGCTTTCATAGAGTATACGTTGCCGTCTACAGAGATGCTAACGATATAAACTCCCGAAGGAACTGTGTTGCCGGCGTTCCATGTGATGTCCACGTTGCCGTTGTCATTGCAGTTGTCCCATGCTACGACTCGCTTACCGCTCATGTCGCTGACAAAGACGTCAGTCTGGGCGTTGCGGTCCACATTGGCACGGATCTTAAGCTGCGAGTGGAACGGAGACGGATAGACATAGAGGCCGCCTTCTGTGCCGAGGAAGCTGATGTGCATCGGCTCGTTGATGGTGCCGACATTGCTGTTGGCAGCATAGCTGATGACGCTCGGTGCCTTGGCGATAACGTCGCCGCCGCGTTCGATGGTCACGTCCACAGTCTCTGGCTTGTCGCCACCCACGGTGAGCATGAAGATGGTTCTGCCGTCAGGCAGCTCTATAGCCTCAGCATAACCGCGAGGTTCGCCTGCTACGTAGCTTACGAGGCGGTCGCCCTGCTGCAGACTTACGCCTTCCACCTCCACTACAGCCGTCATATTGGCTGAATACGGGAAGTAAGCGTTTGTGTCGTCTGCGTTCTTGGCAGCTGCCATCGCAGCCTTAGCCTTGCGTCCTACGGAAGTCTTCGACGGATACTGCAGCACAGCGTCGTCCTGCGACTGGCGCTGGAGCATATATCCCTTGCCATTCTCCATGTATGTAAGACTACCGATCCATCCCAGATTGCCGCTATACATCGCCATCTGTGTCTGCGACTTCACGATGTCGCCCTCCTTAGCGTCGTAGCCGGCGAGAGCCTCCTTGAGCGTGAAGTTGTCCGAAGGCAGATAAGAGATGTAGTTCCAGCGCGGTGTGCCGTCCTCCTTAGCTCCACGTATGGTGAGCTTGTGTGATGTCGGGTCAACCACCGGTCCTGAGATATGCAGGTTCTGAGGTGCCGAACTGTGTACGAGATACATCTGGTCGTTGTCAATGCCGGTGAGCTGTCCCACCCATCCATTGCGCTTAGTCCATGATGCGAAGCCATACTGCTCGCTCTTCACCTGGTCGTCAGAGGTCCACTTGCCGTCGGCAAGAAGCTTGTTGAGGTCAGAGAGCTTGTCAGAAGCGATGTTTGTGGAAATCCACGTCCATCCCTCGTTCAGGCTGATGTTCTGCACGCGATAGTCCTTAGCTGTGAACAGCACTGGCTGTGACGGGCTACCCACTACGGCGTTGTTCTCGAAGCTTATAGGCTTCTCGCTCTGTGCGATGTAAGTCTGTCCTGTGCTTGCGTCCCAGATGCGGAACTCAAGGTCTGAATTGTTTACGTCGTTAGAGTATACCGTGAGCATGGCGTAATACATATCGTTCTGCTTGTAGTAGCGGTTATTGCAAACGCCTACGCACTTTCCGCCGCTGAACGCAGCGAGCATATCCTCGTCGTCGGAAGAGTATACCTTATTAATATACAGCTTGCCGAAGACAGACATATTATACTTGAAGTCAGCCGGATTGACCGTCCACTCTGGTTTCTCACCTTCCACCTTGACGGTGAGCTGCAGAGCCTCCACCACGTTGTTGTCGCCACGCAGATAGAGAGTCTCGTCGTACGTACCGATGTTCAGACTCGGGTCGATGGTAAGAACGATGTCGGCAGACGAAGTCGGGTCGATAGTGCCGCTTGCGGGTTCTGCCTCCAGCCATGAAGGAAGGTTCTCGATGGTGAAGTGTTCTATAGAACCACCCTTGTTGAGTGCCTTCACCTTGATTGTCTTCTCCTCGTTGAGCTTCTTCACTACGGTGAGAGCGTTGTCGCTCCACTTCAGCTGGTTGCGGTCGATGTATGCGCTCCATGTTATCGGCGAGAGAATCTCGTTGCCGTTCTTGTCGCGTACACCGTCAACGGTGAACTTCACGATGGTCTTCTCGATACGCTCGTAAGGTTCCTTCAGGTTGATGATGAGAGCGTCGTTGTTTACCACGAAGTCGTAGAGAAGCTTGCTCTCAGGTCCCTTTGCCTTAACAGGAGCAGAAGCCTTAGTCTCTACGTCGCCTCCAACAGCCACAGCGTCAGGCACCTTCTGTGTCGGGTCAGCCTGCTGCTTCTGGTCCATTAGAGAGAACTGGAGTTCCTTGACACCCTGCCACTCGATGTATGTCTCGAACGGATAGTAAGCCAAGAGTCCCTTCTCAGTGCCGTCGAGTCGGTTGCTGTTGCCGTTCTCCACGAGCGTCTCGCTCTTATAGAGATTCCATACACGCACCTCGTCAATCTCGCCCTTGAAGAAGTTGTCGACTGTCTCCTGCTGGAGGTTGTCCGCCGGTGTCCATACACGTGCGCCGAGATGGATGTAAGCCGCTGCTATGCCACCGAGGTCAGCTGCCTCGAAGTAAGTGTTGAGCTTGCCGTCCACATAGATCTGACCGCGTCCGCTTGTGCGGTTTACAGCCACTGCCACGTGGTGCCAGTCGTTGTCTGCGAAGCTGCCGTCACATGCCACACGCACTCCATTGTTATGGAATACCAGTCTGCCCTCCTCCAGATTGAGTGCGAAGAGATTGAGCGAACCGCCCATTTCCTCACCGTCGCCACGTCCGTTGGAGATGATGGTGGCTGTCTGCTGTGCATCGTCAGCCTTAAACCATGTCTCGATGGTGTAGTCCATGCTGTTGTCTACGACACATGAACTGCCCGAAGAGAGCTTCAGATACTGGTCCTTACCGTTGAACGCTGCTGCACGTCCCTCGGGATTAGCCCATTCGCCGCCTCGCATCTCAAGGTTAGCTCCGTGTGCCTTGTCGGCAAGAACACTGCCCTTAGCCTCCGACATCGGATAGTAAGCGATGAGATTGCTTTCGGCTCCTGAGAGCATTGTCAGCGAGTTGGTCTGAAGACGTGCCGGTGTCAGCACCTTGTCCCAGATGCGTGCGCCGTGCATCTTGCCTGCGAAGTGTCCGCTTCCGTCCACGCTGGCTCCGAACACGTAAGCACCCTCGCCATTATACTCGCCCACCTCAGCTGCGCTGATAAGCTGTTCGTAGTTATAGTAAGCCGATACGTTGCCCTCATTGTTATATACGAGAGCCACGTGTGCCCATGTGCCCTGCTCATAGTCGAACGCCTTGTCGCTGACGATGGTCTTGTCAGCCACCTTCACCTTCAAGCGGTTATCGCTCGTCGTAGCAAGTTCGATAGAGCTGTTGGCGTTGCCCTGGCTGAAGAGCACAGCGTCCTGAGGCTTGTCTGCAAGTGTCCACATCTCGATGGTGAGGTTCTTGCCGCTCCAGTTGCGCTGGAATTCAGACACGAGTTCGTCGTTCTGACCATCGAGGCGTACGCTTACGCTATGGTCGGTCTGTGCTCCGTTGCGGATGCCCGTTACCGAGAAGTTGTTGTCGGTGAGCAGTCCGTCGGCTATCGGCTCGTTGAATGTGAGCATCACCTCGTCGTTAACGGTGAGCACGCCGTTCGCCGGCTGTGCGCTACCGAAGAGGCGCGGATTATACATATCCTTGATGCCGCTGTGTACGGCAGAATAGTTAAATACCTCCTCATTGTTGATCATGCTCGTACCCACTGTGCGCAGGTCGTAACGCTGATCCTGCAGGTCGTCAAGGAACCAGCGATACTTGATGGTGCCGGCGTCTGCCGCCTTTATCATCTCGGCGTTCATGCCGTTGGTCAGTGCCTGATCATAGAGAGTCTTGTCGTTATAGTAGCTCATGAGCGTGGTCCAGTCGTTGTCGCTGCCCGACGACGGCTTATACTGAAGCATGATGCGATGGAAGTTGTCATAGTTGACATCGAATCCGTCAATCACTACGTCCATGTAATGCTTCTGCACGCCGTTCACCTCTGCCGTTGGCAACTTGGTGTTGTACGTCCAGTTGTCGGTAGGCTTCTTCAGGTTCACGTCTGTGGCTGAAGGAGTGAAGTGTACGCTGAACGTCACATCGTCATAGATGTCGCCCTGGAAATCAGTGGGATCACACTGACACTGCGACTGAAGCATCAGTCGTAGGTTGTCATAGTTCATCACCGAACCCTTGCGCACCTCGAGCGTCTTCGTAAGCGTTCCGCCTGCCGGCACGAGCAATGCTCTGCCGTTGCCGATAGGTGCGCCGTCGATGAGCAGCTGTGCTCCGTTAGGATTGCTGGCATCGTCAATAACGAGGTTATACCAATTGTCGTCCTGCGACTCCGAGTTGTTGCGCAGATAGAGCGTGAAGTAAGCCGACTTGCCTGAAGGAACATTCTCGATGAAGTCCTTCTCCACGGTTATCTCCGGAACCTCCATCTGGACCGTTGCCTCATTGATGACGTGCTGTCCCGGCTCGTAATACTTGGTCTTGTATTCGCCCTCGTAAGGACAAGACGTAGCGCCGCCACGAGTCTTGAAGATGAATGTTGAGAAGGTCTGTCCCTCCTCGTCCTTCATATCCTTGTACTTGATGTACTGGTCGCCATTCTTATATCCTGCCTCGCGGCATACGTCTACAGAGAGGTAGTCGGAGCCTTCCTCTGCAAGGACATAACCCTTGCAATGGCGTGCCGTCTCCTCAGTAGAGAACTCGCCGCCGTGTTCGGTGGTAAGGCTCTCGTCTACAGTGAGCACCATACCGGTGCCGTTGAGTGTCCATCCGAAGTTGTTGGTGAACTGAGCGCCAATCAAGATAGAGAAGCGTTGAGTCTCCGAACGTCCAACCTCATACTCCTCAGAGTATTCGTAAGAAGCACCGCCCTGGAACGAATGGTTCTGCATGAGTTCTGCCTTCACCTTCTGTTCCTCGTTATTGCGAAGCTGCATCTTCCAGTTGTCAATCGACTGATTGAGGAACATGATAGTATCCTCCTTCAACGGTTGTCCTGCAGGGGCGTAAATCTTGTAACTCGGTCCGTCGAGCGGGTCGTTGGCATTGGCACCCTTAAACACCTTGTCGTTGTTGCTCTTGCCGAAGTTAGGATCGTCAGCTGCCAACTTCGAAACGTAAACAGGGAGTTTGGTGTTGTTAGCCATAGCCTGGAAGTCTACACCTTCAGCCTGCTGATGCAGCAACTTGTTGCGTACATCCTCAAGTTTAGGCAACAGCACCTGCTCGATGTGTACCTGCGGATAGGTGAACATAGTGCCATACTTCTGCGAAAGTCCCAGACCAGTAGTCTTAACAAGCAGATACTCGCTGTTTTCGGGAGTAACATCGCCGAACAGTTCGTATTCTGAAGGATTGGCCTTATACATCTCACGTGTGGTAACGGCGATGTTTTCAGTCTTGCCCACGCCGATATTAGTAGAATAGCCTACGAAGAGGTCGCCGTCGCTTCCCACATACTGCGGGTCGCTACTTGTCTCGAAGCGTGTGGTAGTGGTCATCGTCTTAGTGTCAGAGTCAGTACCACCGATTGTCTCACTGTGAGAAGCGCCGAATGAGAATTCGTTCTTCACATCGTTCTCGTTCACCACTCCGGCACCAAGACCGGTGAAGGTGATGACCTTGGCACCAACCTTTGCCTCGTTGTTCAATACTCCCTCGTTAGTGACATTTCCCTCATACGTACTTGTAGAAGTAACTGTCACGCCCTTCTCAAGATAAGCATACGAATTGCTTCCCGGCGGGTCGCGCAGCACGAAGAGCACCTTGTCGGGTCCGTTCGTAACGAAGTCCGAACCTAAAGTCTTTGCACCAATTACGATAGCCTTAGTGTTGCCCTTGCCGTCAAAGCCACCCTTCCAGTTGATTGTTGTAGAATATGTGCTTTCGCTGTTTTCGCTGTAGGTCATATCCATAGCGGCAGAGCGCAGAGCCGAGGTCATTTCCGGGTTGTTCACCTGGAATGTCCATTCTGCCTCACCCTTCTCGTCAGTAGTGATGTCCTCCTGCGTTCCGTACGCAATGTCGCCTCTACTGAATGACAGTTTAGCCTCAGGCGTTGGCACGATGTCTTCCTTAACGCCATCCTTACGTCTGCCGTCCTTATCCTTATATTCGTACACCTCCGCTGTGGTGATGTGATAAGTGACGTATTGTCCCTGCTCGTATACAGGCACGCCGAGTGTGTAAGGCTGTGCAGCATTGTCAGGATCATAGGTCTTCACCTTTATGGTCTTTGTCTGATCGAGTGTAGAGATGCTGAGTTCTTCCTTTCCGAAGAAGTCCTGAAGCTTACCCTTCACCTTCTCCTTCACGATAATTGACGGAGTGTAGCGCTTGATGAACTGCTGCTTCTTGTTGTAATATACAGTGTCGCTGCAGTTGACAAACTTGCCCTGCGTAGAGATAGAGTCGACATAAGCATTCACCTCGCTCTGCTTTGCAAACTCGTTGCTCAGGTTGAGGTCTTCGCCACTGCCCGGGATGTTGTCATGGCCGGGCACCACTACATTAATCTTATACTTCTCAGGAATGAGGTCGGCGTAGAACTCACCCGTCTCGGCGTCAGGATAGATGGTTATCTTGTTGCCGTCGTAAGCCACGCGGTTCTGGTGCTGCTTGCTTACGTACACGCCCTTGACGTGATTGAGTGTGGTTTCGCGAGCCTCAGCCGTCATCTTATAGGCATCGTTCTGATATGTAAGCTCGATGCGTACGTCGTCAGCGAGGTTGTTCTTCGAAAGCGAGTGTCCCACGGGGAATGCCTCCTGCTTGGTACCGCCGGCAACACGTCCGATGTAACGTACGGTTGTAACGTCAAAGATTTCGAATCCGTTGTCGTCGTCCTGATAGTTGCGGTCGGTGCCGTCGCTGTTGGTCAGCTTGCCGCCGTTCTCAAACGTATGGTTGGCAAGCACAGCCTTCACCTCGTGCTGTCCTACGGGCACGCTTATGGTGAACTGTCCGTGAGCGTCGGTCTTCACGATGTTGCTCTTGCCGTCCATAACGGTGACTCCGTCCACGGCGAACGACACTCCCTCTACGGGCACGTTGCCGCCCTTGTACATCACCTTACCCGAAATTTTGAACGACGACTTGTCCGTGAAGTTCACGGTGTGGCTCTGTGCCTGCGAGTTGATGAGGCGCAGCTCCTTTGCCGAAGCAAACTGATGGATGCCGAGTGTCGGCACAATCATATACGTAGTTCCGTTGCCGGTGTAGGGCAGCGAACGAATCTGATAAGAACCGTCTGTAGCTGTGTAGCTGCTGTAGCCGAGCTGTGCAGATGTAGGAATGTCTTTCGAACTGATAGTAACGCCCGTAGCCACACCATGATTCATGTTATACTTTGTGCCCTTGTACGAGATGTCGTAGAAGGCGTCGTCAACCGAATAGTCGAAGGTGTAGTAAGCCTGCAGACCGTCCTCATTACCTACGAGGTAGCGGTTGTAGTCGCTTGCGATGGTGTCAGCGCTGAGCGCCTTGTTCCACAGACGCACCTCGTCTATGGCTCCTTCGAAGCCTTCGCCCATCACCACCTTATTGTTATTGCCCGTAATCTGAGCCGTACGCTCGGCTTCTGCCACAGCCATACCGTTTATATATATAATAAGGTGTGTGGCGCTTGCCACGGCTGAGAGATGCACGAACTGAGCGGAGGAAGCGTAGTCGCTGAGCTTCTTCGGTGTCTTCAGCGTCTGGCTGCCAGCTGTGAACTCAATCTTCTTGCCGTTATATGCCAACTTGTACATGCCCGGCTTCTCGATGATGGTGCCTTCCTTGGCTGCTCTCACCCATGCCTGAAGCGTAACTGCCTGCGTGGCATCATTCAGAAGCTGGTCGTTGTCGACGGTAAGATTAGACGCACCGGTGAACACGTATGACTTGCCCGGAACGCCCGAACCTTCCGTAGGCTCAGCACTTACCTTGGCGCCCGACACGGCCTGTCCGCTCTCGAACGTCACGCGGCCGTAGATGTCACCCGTCGGTGTGCGGAAACCAACGTCTGTGAGTACCTCGTCGCTCTCAAGCAGATTGCCCGAGCACATAACCTGACCCTTGATTTGATAGTCGTAGACCACGCCTGGAACGGCATTCACGTCGTTATAGTAATAGTCGTTCTGAGCCTCGTTGCCCTCAGTAACGGCTATCTGCTTATAGTCTGTATCAGGAGCGCCATGCTCCTTGCGGTTGATGACGAAGCGCTCGAAGTTACCCTTGCTGCTCCATGCCAGTTCAACGCGGTCAGAGTAGTAGCCCTTGCCGGCTGTAAACGTAACAAGATTGCCTATGCTTGTGGGCATGATTGCCTCAGGCGCAGCCACCGTAGGCAGAGTGCCGTAAGCCTCGGTAGGCTTCACCGTAAGGCGGTAACGATATTCGTTGCATATCATTATCATGTCGTCAACATACTTGCCGCTGAGGAATTCTTCCTTCGACAGCTCGATGTTGTCGGTTGTATTGGTCGTAACGTTCACACGTGTAAGCACCGCTTTGGTGCCCGAACTCCAGATGTCGCCCTCTGTCTGCCAAGTGATAGTGGCAGTCTTGGCTTCCTCGTCCAGTACGGCATGTACAGAACCTGCTGTAACATTGCTGTGCTTTGCAGAAGCCGATAGAGAGGTATGCTTGCTGAAAGCGTTGTTCCATACATCAGAGTTGCCAGTATGCGAACGCTTAATGCTGAATTCATAATTCAGGCTCTCGCCTAAAGGTACGTCAAACTCATAGCTGTATGCTGTCTTACCAGCCATATACTTGATATTCTGTGTGGTTGTCTCCACAGCATTTGTAGCCTTGTCCGTACTCTTGATTGTGAGCACCATATTGTCATCAATATAGTTCTGCGTAGGTGCCTCACTGAGATTCCAGTCCACCTTTATCTTGCGCGTCACCTGATCATAGTCGGCGCTGATTTCCTTCACCTGCGGATAGGCAGGGCGCGTGTGGCTGTCGCCGAGCGTAGAGTATGTCACCTGTTTGTTATAACTTGGCGTATACTTCTGCTTCACCTTATAGTCTGAGAAGTTGTCAAGGCTCATCTTGTCAGTCGGAACGAAGAACGAACCGCTTGTCTTGCTGGCACTGACCGAACCTATTCCGCTTATCTCCTGTCCAGCCGAGTTGCATAAGACGAAAGAACCGTAGCTGTCAATGGAAAAGTCGGAAGCCTTTCCGTCTTTCTTAAAAAAGATGTTATATCCGGGAGTATTGTTTACCACTTCATATTTGCCACCAGTTATAATAGTTTTCGTACAACCATAATCTGTCTTTATGGGAACCGTATGGCTAACAGCTTGCTCACTAGATTTTCCTTCACGCCACCATTTACCAGTGTATGTAACGCTCTCGCTGGAATTGATTTTCGTTTGCGTCAAAGGAATGTGAAGTCTTACATAAAATACTGGCTTATTATTATTATTCTCATCGTACAATTTGCCCAGCCATTCAATATTCGACTTATCGATTCCGGTAATTTTACCATCATCAAGTTTCTCCCATTTGTTTCCAGATCCGTCAATTTTGATTTTCATACCTGCTACATCCACATCGAGATAACCTTTATCGCAGAATCCGCAATGGCCTTTGTTACTTCCTCCCCAATCTTGATATACACGGATATCAAGTTCAAGAGTTGCATTAACTGGATTGAACCGTTGCTTCAGCCAAGAATTGTTCCAATCGTCTCCTGCCGATGCCTTCTGCACAGAGAACGCCATCAGCATCACAACGCAAAGGAAGAACTGCATGAATCTTCCCGCGGACGTTCGCATGGAACGCCGCGTAGAAACAGAATTGCCTGCAAACCGCCTGTCCAAATATGGAGGAGGTTGCTTCTCTCTTCTTCTTTTCATTTTAAGATGATTTTAAATTATAGTTATTATTTAAGTTATGATTTAAGCTTTTAACATTATAAGTTGTGATTTAGCTTTTCACTCGGCAAATTTACTTTTTTTTACTTAAACAGACTGTCCGATTCATGTGCCTAATTGTCCAATTCGTACCAAAAAGGTGTCCACTTCCTATGAAGTAGACACCAAAACACACGCCTTTCCGGTTTCTGACGTATCTGATATTTGCATTCCTAACGCTCAATACTGCGAGCCCGGCGCACAAAGAAATCTTCGGTGCGAAATTCTCGAGTTTTGAATGTGCAGCATATATCGTATTAACCCACAACAGATTATACGGTTTACGTGCAGAATGTGCAATATACAACAGAGCAAAACAAGCCTCTTTGCATTGCTAAAGAGCCACTTTAGCAATGCAATATAGCCGCTGTTGTCATACAATAAAGCCCCTCTTACACTCCAAAAGCGGATGTTTCGGAGCGTAAGAGAGGCTGTATGGTTAAGAAAGGGTGGCGAAATGAAGGCAAAAACCTATAAAAACAGCTTTTGGATTCTCCAGAATAGATTTTTATTTTGTAACAGATATTTACTGTTTGTGCGATATTTGCATTACTGCCTTTCTCTCCAGGCAACAGGAGTGCATCCCTCTTTTTCTTTAAATATCTTATACAGATAAGAGCGTGAAGAGAAACCGCATTCAGAAGATATGATGTCGTTGCTGAAGTCAGGATTTTCTATCATCATCTTCTTGGCAGCATTGAAGCGTATCTCGCCAAGCCAGATTCGGAAGGTGGTGTTCTGACACTGGCTGAAGTATTGCGACAGCTCGGTTTTGTTGATTCCGAGCAAATGTGACAATGTCAGCATATTGACTGTGCAGTCCTTATAGCCTAAGTCGGCACACCAATGATCGAGGGCAGACCGGATGAAGGCGATGCGTGAGGCAGGGAGCTGTTGGGAGGTTTGCTCACTGCCGGTCTCAGGCGCAGACTGCTGAGCATCACACTTGACAGACTCTTCCTCGCTTTCAGCGTTGACAGCATCGGCGGTCAGATTGTTGCCTCTTTCCTTATCCAACAGTTCTTCAGTTGGGACATAATTGAAGCCGAGCGCCACAAAATTGACGATGAAGAAGAGCGTGGCTACGAGTCCGAAGGGACCTATTATATATAGCGACTTGGTGGAAAGGATGGCAAACGGGATGATGGCGGCTGTGATAAAGAGCAGCGTAAGGCTGGCATGAGCATATCGCGTGAAAGGGCGCATGTCGGTGGCTGTCATAGTCTCAAGAAGCTTCTTCCGCTTGTTCATCTCTATTATTATCATGTATATGCAGTAGAGCATGTTGCATAAAAAGACGGCAAGCATCACGTAAAGCCATACGCCCATATTCAAGGAGCCGGTAACATAGTAGCCCGTGCCAAAGACGGCAAGCATGGCGGCATATACGGCAGCACAGACCATGTTCATCTTCCTGCGGTTGGTGTGGGTGGCCTCTATGTTGTAAATCGCCATTGCGAAAAGCGTGAAACTCGGAAGATAGACCAGTATGTTGATGACGGCCCCCACTTCTTCGCGTGAGGCTCTGAATCCAAAGCACATCTGAAGAAAAAAATGTACTGCCAACAATGTCAAGGATGAGAACAACATCCAACGAGAATACTCATATCGCCGGTTTATCCATCTTACGTGAAGACGCAAAACAGCGATAAGGAATGCACTGAAAAGCATGAATATCAGACATGCAAACTGTAACAAATATAACATAACTATGTGATAAATATATCGGGAATCAGCCGTAAACCTGCAAACTCTTTACAGCGTAGCGACTGTTCTTTCTTATGTCATGCCTACCCAACGTCAAACTCCAAAGGCGTTTTCTCAAGAATTTCAAGGCATTATGGATATGCGCCTCCACGGTTCGTGGCGACGTACCGGTCACTTGGGCTATCTCGGCATTGTTCTTGCCTTCTATGTAACTCATACGAAAGACGCTTCGGCACTTCTCGGGCAGGGCATTTATGGCGGCATCTATCTGGCGTCGCATCTCGGCATTCTCCATGCACTCATGAGGATCGGCAAGCGCAGACTCGATCTGCTCCACACGCATATCGCCAATCTGCCTTACAGCATCCACACGCTGCTGACGCAACGCATTACGCTTGAGCATATTCAGAGAGCGGGTGAAGACGGCACGATAAAGAAACGCCTGTATCCTATCACCCATTTCCATCGTGTCAATATGTGTCCAAAGGTCGCAGAACACCTCTTCCACGACGTCTTCGGCGTCACCGTCGTTGCCGACAATGCCGCTGGCATAGAAGAATAGTTTCGCGTAATAAGCGTGGAACAATGTGTCAAAATGTTTTTTCCTGTCCATTGGTAGCATTCGTAAGAATGAATTAGCAGTGCAAAGTTACTCAAAAAATCGTGGAAAAGGTAGAAAAAAAATAAAGAAGTTAAAGAAGTTTGTCGCAAAAACTTCTTTAACTTCTAAACTTGTAAGAGCAGAATTCTCTTACATACTTTGCAATTTTCCGCCAAGCACCACCTTGTTTACGATAGGTGTGGTGTAGGCGTAAGGTATAAAGTCGAGGGACGGTATGGACTTGGTGATGTAGAAGTTGGCCACCTTGCCCTTGGCTATGCTGCCGTAGTCCTTGCTCTGTCCCATGGCATAAGCGCCGTTGATGGTGGCAGCATTGAAGGCTTCGTTGGGCAACAGCCTCAGCTTTATGCAAGCCAACGACATCACGAACTTCATGTCGCCGGACGGCGTAGAGCCTGGATTGTAGTCGCTGGCAACGGCTACGCCCAAACCAGCGTCGATAATCTGACGGGCTTTGGCGTTGGGCATGTTCAGGAAGAAGGATGTGCCTGGCAGGGCTGTCGGCATCGTTTCGCTGCCACGCAATGTCTCGATGGTCTCCTCTGTCATGCTCTCAAGATGGTCTACGGACAAAGCTCCATGCTTGACGCCTACCACTACTCCACCCGACGATGCCAACTCGTCGGCATGAATCTTGGGACGCATGCCCCAAGCGGCGGCTGCCTCCAGAATGCGTCCGGTCTCTTCGGGCGTGAAGAAGCCACGGTCGCAGAACACGTCAACGAAGTCGGCAAGACGCTGGCGTCCCACCTCCGGTATCATCTCGTCAATGATAAGCTGGACGTACTGTTCCTGCGTCATGCCGCGTGCCACTGCGTGTGCACCGAGAAACGTAGACATTATCTTTGCCGGAGAAGCTTCCTTCATGCGCTTTATCACGCGGAGCATCTTCAGCTCGTCCTCAAGACTCAGTCCGTAGCCGCTCTTTATCTCGATGCATCCGGTTCCCTTACGTATCACTTCATCAAGGCGCTGCATGGCTTGACGGAAGAGTTCGTCCTCGGAAGTGTTGTGCAGGAGGTCGGCAGAATTGAGGATGCCTCCTCCACGTCGGGCTATCTCCTCATAGCTGAGTCCGTTTATCTTATCCACAAACTCCCGCTCACGGCTTCCGGCGAAGACGATGTGCGTGTGCGAGTCGCACCATGACGGCAAGACCATTCCGCCTTCCGCGTCAACCACTTCGACGGTGTCGTCCAAGGCAGGCATGCCGTCAGCAACGGCGCCGAACGCTGCGAAGCGTCCGTCCTCCACAAGGAGCCAGGCGTCGTCAATGGTGTTGACGATGCCCATCTCCTTGCCTTGCAGACGAAGCTTCGGAGCGTGCTCGATGCCAGCAAGAGTTCGTATGTTCTTTACAAGCAATTTCATACGGTATTACTTTCTCAGGAAATCAATGGAGTGTGCGATGTGCGGATACATCACCTCGTCGTGAACGATGAACGGCACCACCTTTCTGTAGCTCTCGAAGATGGCCTCCACAGCAGGCGACGACTTCAGCGGACGACGGAACTCGAGTGCCTGTGCTGCATTAAACAGCTCGATGGCGAGCACACGCTCCGTATTGAGCACCACCTTGTAAAGCTTGATGGCGGCATTGGCGCCCATACTTACATGGTCTTCCTGGCCCTGGCTGGAAGGAATGCTGTCCACAGAAGAAGGTGTAGCCAGCGACTTGTTAAGGCTGACGATGGAAGCGGCGGTGTATTGCGGAATCATAAAGCCACTGTTCAGACCCGGATTGGCAACGAGGAAACTCGGCAGGTCGCGCGTACCGCTGATGAGCTTATAGGTGCGGCGCTCCGAGATGTTGGCCAACTCGCACATTGCTATTGCGAGGAAGTCCATCGGCATTGCGATAGGCTCGCCGTGGAAGTTGCCGGCAGAGATAACAAGGTCTTCGTCTGGACATACAGTAGGATTGTCAGTAGCCGAATTTACCTCTACGTCAATCACTGAGTTGACATACTCGATGGTGTCCTTAACGGTGCCGTGTACCTGCGGGATGCATCTGAACGAATAAGGATCCTGCACGTACGACTTGGGCTTCTGAATTATCTCGCTACCCTCAAGCAGCTCTCTCATGCGGGCAGCTGTGACAATCTGGCCCTTGTGCGGACGAACCTGATGAACAGCGTCGATGAAGGGAGAGGCAAGTCCGTAGTAGGCATCCAGCGACATGGCAGCAATCTTGTCTGCCCAGTCGCTCAGTCGGTGTGACTGGAGCAATGCCCAGACAGCGAACGCGCCCATGTTCTGTGTGCCGTTAAGCAGCGCAAGACCTTCCTTTGAAGCAAGCTGTACGGGAGTCCAGTCGAACTTCTTCAGCATCTCAGCTCCTGAGATAACCTTTCCTTCGTATTCCACCTCGCCAAGTCCGACGAGAGGCAATGTGAGGTGTGCGAGCGGCACAAGGTCGCCGGAAGCACCGAGAGAGCCCTGCATGTAGACAACCGGATAGACATCGTTGTTGAAGAAGTCGATAAGGCGGTTGACGGTCACAACCTGACAGCCAGAGAAGCCGTAGCTCAGCGACTGAATCTTGAGCAGCAACATAATCTTGACGATGTCGTTAGGCACTCTGTCGCCTGTGCCGCATGCGTGCGACATCATAAGATTGATCTGAAGCTGTGCCAAGTCGTCCGAACCGACGCTGACGTTACAGAGCGATCCGAAACCGGTGGTAACGCCGTAAATGGGAGCCTTGTTCTCTGCTATCTTACGGTCGAGATACTCACGGCATTCTACGATGCGCTTCTGCGCGTCGTCGCTCAACTCAATCTTGTAACCACCGTATACTATCTCACCTATACGCTCAACTGAAAGATGTTCGGCTGATATCTTGTGTATTTTCATAATCTTGGCATTTATATTTTTTGTTAGTAGTTTAATGTTTTAGTTAGCATACTTGTTGATGATGTCGTCATCAACGATGTTCGGCATCGTAACCTGGAGGCCATGTGAGCGGAGCATCTCACGCTCAATGCTATGGATGGAGCCTTCGTTACGTGCCCAGGCACGGCGTGCAATGCCGTTGTTGACGTCCCAGAACAGCATCTCACGGATGTGGCGTGCGCTGTCCTCACCGCCGTCAATAACCATACCGAAGCCACCGTTGATAACTTCGCCCCAGCCTACACCGCCACCATTGTGGAGCGACACCCATGTGGCACCACGGAACGAGTCGCCGATGACATTCTGCACAGCCATATCAGCACAGAACTGCGAGCCGTCGTAGATGTTGCTGGTCTCGCGGAACGGCGAGTCGGTACCTGAAACGTCGTGATGGTCGCGACCAAGAACTATCGGACGCGTGATCTCGCCCTTGCGAATGGCCTCGTTGAAAGCCAAAGCAATCTTGGAGCGGCCTTCTGCATCGGCGTAAAGGATGCGGGCCTGCGAACCAACCACGAGCTTGTTGCGGCTTGCCTCACGAATCCAATGGATGTTGTCTGCCATCTGACCCTTTATCTCATCGGGAGCGTTCTGCATGATTTCCTCCATCACGCGAGCTGCAATCTCGTCTGTCTTGGCGAGGTCGGCAGGATTGCCTGAGGTGCAGACCCATCTGAACGGGCCGAAACCGTAATCGAAGAACATCGGTCCCATGATGTCCTGTACGTATGACGGATAGCGGAACTTGCCGTTCTCCTTGCAGATGTCGGCACCGGCACGCTGCGACTGCAGCAGGAAGGCATTGCCATAATCGAAGAAGTACATGCCGTTGGCAGAGAGACGGTTGATGGCAGCCACCTGACGACGCAGAGAAGCCTGAACGTGCTTGCGGAATTCCTCTGGATTCTCAGCCATCATAACCTTCGATTCCTCCAAAGTAAGGTCGGCAGGATAATAACCGCCTGCCCACGGATTGTGAAGCGAGGTCTGGTCACTACCTATGTCTACGCGAATATTCTCGTCAGCGAGGCGCTCCCAAAGGTCCACCACATTACCAACATAAGCCATTGATACGGTGCGCTTCTCCTCCACGCTCTTCTTGATGGCAGGAATAAGCTCGTCCAGATTGTCATGGAGTTCGTCCACCCAACCCTGGTCGTAACGCTTCTTTGCAGCCAACGGATTTATCTCAGCCACCACGCTCACTACGCCGGCAATGTTACCAGCCTTGGGCTGTGCGCCTGACATACCTCCAAGACCTGAAGATACGAACAGCATTCCGTGGATGTCTGACGGTCCACCCTTCTCGATACGCTGCTTGCGGCAAGCGTTGAGCACGGTAATGGTGGTGCCGTGAACGATGCCCTGCGGACCGATATACATATACGATCCGGCTGTCATCTGTCCGTACTGGCTCACACCGAGAGCATTCATGCGCTCCCAGTCGTCCGGCTTGGAATAGTTGGGGATAACCATACCGTTGGTTACCACCACTCTCGGAGCATTTGGATGTGACGGGAAGAGTCCGAGCGGATGACCAGAATACATCACAAGCGTCTGCTCGTCAGTCATCTCGCTCAGATACTTCATCACAAGACGATACTGTGCCCAGTTCTGGAAGATGGCTCCGTTGCCACCGTAAACAATAAGTTCGTGAGGATGTTGTGCCACCTCGGGATCGAGGTTGTTCTGAATCATAAGCATAATGCCGGCTGCCTGCTCTGAGCGATGCGGATACTCGTCAATGGGTCGTGCATACATATCATAATGAGGACGATAACGATACATATAGATACGTCCGTACTTGTCGAGTTCTTCCATAAACTCGGGAGCCAACTGTGCATGCAGGTCCTTCGGGAAATAACGCAGCGCATTACGCAAGGCAAGCTGTCTTTCCTCAGCTGTGAGTATCTCTTTGCGCTTCGGCGCATGATTTATGTTATTGTCGTAGGGCAACATTTCCGGCAAATAATCAGGAATGCCCAGTCTTATTTCTTCTGCAAAAGTCATAATGTAAAAAGGTTAAAAGAAAATCATATTCCTTGCCCTTCCCTAAGTTGGAAGGGCAAGGATATATTATAGGATTAAGTTAGATTAATTATAATTTCTCCTCAACGAGCTTCGTAATCTCAGCCTCTTCTGCGTTGGCCTGGGCGATAAGCTCGTTAGCCTCAGCTATTAAAGCCTCAGCCTTCTCGCGGTCCTTCAACGAACCTGCGTTAATCTTGACGTTCATACCAGCTCCGAGGACAGCGGCACGTGCAGCCAATGCACCTACACCAGCATCAGAAACGCTGTTGGGGTTGCCCGTCTCCACCATCTTACGGCAAACAGCGAACACCTCGTACGATGCCTTCATGGTATCGAGAGGCACTTCCGTTGCAAACAATGTGGCTGTCTGAATGGCTTCAGTACGTGCAGCCTTCTCTTCCGGTGTGTTCTTAGGCATGCCGAACGCTGCCATGATGCGGTTGAATGCTTCTGTGTCTTCATCAACAAGGTGGAGAAGACGCTCCTGCAGAACCATACCTTCCTCGGCAACCTTGGCAAACTCTTCCCACTGCTCATCCCAACCGGGCTTGTGGCTGGAAAGGTTGGCAACCATCGTAGCAAGCGATGCTCCCAAAGCTCCCATGTATGCCGATACCGAACCGCCACCAGGTGCAGGGCTTTCTCGAGAAGTCTCCTCAGCGAATCCCTTAACGGTAAGGTCGACGAGCAGGTTCTGCTTCTCGTCACCAGCTGCCATTACGTATTCTATGATCTTCTCTTCAGGCTTAAACTCCTTAAGGTCTGACAGACCCAATGACTTGATGGCGATGTCGAGGATGTCCTTCTTGGGAATACCGGCAGAACGCTGCTGCTTTGCAAGGAAGTAGCGACCTGCTTCAAGGAGAGTACGCTCCGGAACCAGACCTACAATCTCCGTACCCGTAACGCGTATGCCACGCTCCTGTGCACAACGGCAAACCTCATCGAATGCCTTGTGCAGCGGAGTTACATTAATATTAGTGATATTCATCGACACCTGAGCAATGCCGTATTCGTCAATATACCAACCTATGGCCTTCGTACACTTCAGTGTACCCGGCTTCATGATAGGTGTGCCGTCTGCATAGAGGAGCTTCTTGCCTGTGATAGGATTGCCCTCACGCATTGGACGTCCCTTCTCTCTAACGTCGAATGCGATGGCATTGGCGCGACGTGTAGAAGTGGTATTAAGGTTGAAGTTAACGGCAATGAGGAAGTCACGTGCTCCGACAACGGTGCAACCGGTACGTGCAACCTGCTCGTCGAACGGACGTCTGCCGAAATCTGGAGCCTCAGCATCGTCGTCGATGCGCTCGGCAATGCCCTCATACTCGCCCTTGCGACAAACGGCAAGGTTCTGACGCTCCGGTGTGAACGCTGCAGCCTCATAGCAATAGCACGGGATGTTAAGTTCGTCGGCAATGCGCTTAGCGAGCTTGCGCGAAATCTCAGCACACTCTTCAAGGGTAATTCCGCTTACGGGCACAATGGGCAACACATCTGTTGCGCCGATACGCGGATGAGCACCATGATGCTGACGCATGTCAATAAGCTGTCCGGCTTTTCCCACTGCTCTGAAAGCAGCTTCCACCACGTCGTCAGGTTCGCCAACGAAGGTTACGACCGTGCGGTTGGTTGCTTCGCCTGGATCGACGTCAAGCAATTTCACACCCTTCACGCTCTCTACTGCATCCGTAATCTGACGGATGATGTTCATATCGCGGCCTTCGCTGAAATTAGGCACACACTCTACTATCTGCTTTGTTTTTGCCATAGTGTAAGATATAAAGTTAGTAGTAAATAAGTTTAAAATCCAAAGTATCATTAAGATACGCTGCAAATATAGCAAAAAAGCCATATTTAAACAAGAAAACAACAAAAAAAACAACTGTATTGTTTTAAACATAAAAAAGACCACCCGAATAACCTATATATTGTAACATACACAGGTCATTCGGGTGGTCTTATCGGGTCCGAACAATGCCGAACTTTATAAACCTAAGCCTTATTGCTTACTTTCTTACAAGCACCTTCTTAACAGAGCCGTCAGACATCTTGATGATGTTGATGCCCTTGCGGAGAGAGTTGAGCTTGACGCCGTCGAGTGAATAGATACCCACTACGGTCAGCGCACCGTTGCCGGTTGTGATATTCTCAATGCCTGAAACGGATCCCTTATATCCCTTCTTGCTTACGGCAAGGATGGTGGGATAAGCACCTCTGTTTCTTGAAGTGAAGACAAATGCCTTAGTCTTCTTGCTGCGGTCAAGCGGCATTGTATACTCGTATGTACGGAAGTTGTAACGGTTGTCGATATCGTCTGCAGAATAAGTGTCCGCAGCTGATCTGATGATACGGCTCAAACCGTACTGTGCCTCATTACCACTCGCGTAAGAACCGAACCAGTCAGCCGGCGAGAATGTAGACGTAGCGCTTCTGCTCATGTCGTCGTAAACAGCGCAAACATCAAACTTAGAAGAACCATTTGCTGAGATAGCAAGGAAGTAAACCTCCTCAATGTTCTCAGGTGTAGTGAGTGAGAGAACCTCCTCGTTGTTGACGGCCTTCATCACAAGGGCATTCTTTCCAGCGAGTGTAGCCACGCTATAAGGAATGCCGCTCTTTGTTGTGATGTTGCCCTGAGCGTCACAGAAAGCGCCTGTCTTCTGGATGTCTGAACTGTAAAGCACCCATCCCTGGTCGTCAAGAGCTACGGTTGTGCTTGAAGCAGCCGGCTTCTTCTCAGCCACTACGTCAGCGTTCCATCCATCCAGCTGCAGCGGACCGTTCACAGGAATGGCATCCTCAAACTGCTCGTAAGCCTCCACCTCAGCAAGTGAGGGATAGAAGTAAACGTTAAGGTTGCTTACAACAGCGAGATATTTGGTTGCGGCATACTTCGGGAAGATGTATGATACCTCAGAGATATCCTGAAGGTTCTCGAATGTCTTCACAATCTGCATATTGGCGAGATCATTACCAACAGCGATGCTGATGTCCTTAGTTACATTTCCGTCAACGTCGTTATCGTTGGTGCCACGGTTGTTGTTAGGCAGGTTAACCACCACCTTTGAAAGGTTCCATGTCTTGCCTTCCGGTGCTGTGAAGATGGTCCAGAGGTCATTCTTGTGAGTTGAAGGTGCTTCAATCATCTCAAGAGCCTCAACTGTCTTGTCACCATCGGTCAGTCCGTCCACCTCGTACTTGTCGTATGCAGCCTCATATGAGTAGTCGCTCTTGTAATGACGAACCTCAGCCTTTGCACCCTTCAGGATGTTGGGCTGTGTCTTCGAGTCGACCATCACTTCCACAGTGCTCTCCTTATAGTTGCCACCGTTGTCGACACGCAATGTGACATTGGCTGTGCCGATCATGCGCTGTGCTGTTACTGGAACTGTGAATGTAGACGAAGCGGCATCCTCTGTGATATTGCCGATGGTGACGTTGCCGTCAGCCTTGGCAGTACACTTAAACTGCGACGAACGTGTATCGCCACCAAGGTCGTACTTCACCTTAATAGTCTTTGTCTCGCCAGCCTCCATCTGCAACTGAGAAGGCTCTACGGTCATCGACATATTGTTCTCTTCCTTACCGTAAACCTCAAACTCCCAGATACGGAGCGTACCGTTAACGTGCGGGACGAGCTTCACGTAGCGAGCCTTGAACGGTGCGATATAGTCAGTCTTGATTGACTCTTCAGTACGGTTCTCCTCGTCAACTACTGTTGTCCAGTTCTGACCGTCCTCAGAAAGCATAATCTTGTATGAATCAATCTGATCAACGCCACTCTCAGGACCTGAATTGCCATCGTAGATACGGAAACCGTAGATGCGGTACGAACCGAGGCAATCGAAGACAGCCCAGTTGTCTGCACTTACATTACACCACTTCTGGCTGGTAGAATAAGGATTGGTTACACCGTCAATAATCTTATCAGGCACCTCAGTAGAGTTGGTAGAGCCGCTATAGCCAACGACCTTCTTGCCTTTCACTACGTTGAACACCTCATCATACTCAGAGTCAGACATTACGTCAATGACCTCGCTCTTCGTTGTAGAAGTACCGATTACGTTGGTTACGTCGATGCTAACCTGCTGCTTGCCAGCCTTAACAGCCTTAACGGTGATGGTCTTGTCTGTGAGCGAACCGTCAGTAAGCTGCAGTCCCTCAGGAAGAGTCCACTTATATGCTGTGGGCGAAGCAGTAGCTCTTGCGGTCAGTGTTGTTCCCTCACCAACCTTGAGATAGCTCTTGCCAACTACGAAGGTAACAACGGGAGCAGTGGCCTTCGGATAGTCCATCTTCAATGTCTTGCCTTCCTGCTGACGCATGTCCTTCATTACGGGCACAACCACGAAGTCGATAGCAGCGTCTGTGCCTTCACGTTCGAATGTCGGCACGTAGAATGCTTCATCACGTGTCTGACCAACCATTGTGCGTGTGCCGTTGGCTGTCTGCTTGTAGATGTCGAAGTGGTCGAAGTCGGCAGTATAGTCGAAGTCCCATGTGATACGGGCATCGCCCTTAGCCTCGCCGAGCACGCTCTTCGTTGCGAGGTTCTTCACCTCTACAGACGCAGGAGCATAACCTGCGGGCAGCACGTCGAGCTGACCGAGAGACAATGTATAGTTAGATACAGCAGAAGCCGCCTTCATATTGAGCGCCACCATATATATAGTCTTGCCATTAACCGAAGAGAGGTCGTATTCAGCTACTGTCCATCCGTTCTTCTCCGATACGGCAGGAGCAGAGAGCGTGACGTCAGGTGTGGTTGAGCTGCTGGTAGAGAGCTTCACCTCTACGCTTCCGCTTGTGCTTGTCTTATATACAAGGCGCAGCTTGCCGCCGTCAGTCACCTTTATCATGGTCTTGTAGAGACGCATGAGGTGGTCGCCGGCTGAGAGCTGTCCGCTCACCTTGATGCTCGAACCGAAGTTGTAAGCATCATCCCAGTCGATGTCTACATTCAGTGAGCCACGGTTCTCTATCCACCAACGCCATGTAGGCATGATGCTCTGCACACCTGAGTGATACCAGTCCTGTGTGCCCTGCTTTACACCTTCCACGAAGCGGTGCTTACCCACACCTACGCAGAATGATGTCGTGAACGGCATATTGTTTACAACCGAACGCTCGAGAACGCGTCCTGAGATACCCGGCCATCTGTCGCCGATTTTCGAAGGATCGCCGTCGTTGTTCACCCACATCTGCGATTCGTTCTGGAATGTCTTCTGAATGGCAGCATAAGCCTTTGCGCCAGTGTCTTCCTTACCGAGCAGATTCTTTACGTTGTCCTTCCAGATACGCTCCTCAGGGCAGAAAAGGTCAAGCGAACCTACGTGTCCGTCAGTAGGCATGGCTGCATTGAGGTGATACTGGAAGCCTGTGTGTCCGGAGTTCACCACCTGCACACCAGCGTATATCTTTGAGAATGTCTCGGCTTCTGTACATCCCAAGCTTGATGCGTAAGAACGATAATCACCTGCCGAGCCATACTCGAGGAACTGTGAGGTATTCTTATGCGACTTGAGGATGGAAGTGTTAGGTTGGCCAGAGGCGTTATACCACTGGATTTCCATCTGAGTATCACCGTTCTTGTCAGCAAGATAGTTGAATTCCTTAATGAAGTTCACCCATTCTGTTGTGCTACCGCCACCGATTTCCTCATTGATAAACCATCCGTCGAAGCCCATGTACTTGGCAATCTCATAGAGCTTCTGAGCATAGATATACACACCATTCTCTTTTGTAAGCATCTGACGAACCCATGTCTGTGTTCCACCGAACGCTGCCGGAGGGAAGAAAATCTGTCCCAACGACTTCACACCGCTCTGGTGAGCAGCGTCTGTCGATCCTGCCGGTGGCGGGATGATGATACCCTCGGAAGCCGAACCAGCCCAGTAAACGAGCTTGTCCATATACTGCCAATAGGTGGGCTGATAGCCAAGGAAGTTGTAAGCACCCTGCGACGGGCTCATAGAGCAGGTCGGGAAGAGGATGGTAGCATTACAAATCTGTCCTTCATAATATTGGTTCTTGTTGGCTTTCATGAGCGTAGGCTCCTGGAAGCGGGTAGCAAGAGGCACACGTGAGCGGTTGAACTTAGCGTCAGGATCGGTCTCCGGCGACCAGTTCTTGATGTCTTCCGGATGCCAGCATCCACCGTACGGCTGCTGTGCGTATGCGCCCTGCATAAACATGGCAGCCAGTGCCGTCAAAATAAATTTGCTGTTTCTCATTGAGTTTATAAATGTTAGTAATAGTATTTTAGTTTTAGAGAGTATATAGGTATAACAATCAAAGATAAAAAAACACGTAAGAGAAAGACAACTTTTTTAAAAAGCAATCATTCTCTTACGTGTCACTACTTATTGTGCAGCTCCATTATTGGCATCTTTCAGTCCTTGCAGCGCACTCTCCTCGCCCACTATCCATACGATGTCGCCAAGACGGAAGCGGTATGTGATGTTCACCATAGAGAGGTTCACCTTTCCTTCCTCTCGTCCCACCACCATACAGTTGAAGCGGTCGCGGATGCCGCTTTCAGGCAATGTCTTGCCTACGAATGGAGAATTACGGTCAATGACTATCTGCGATAGCTTCATCTCACGTTTCTCTATGTCTGGGTCATCGGGCACGATGTCTGAGTCGACAGCAGCCTGCATTGCTGACAGCTGCGAGTCGCTACCGATTACCTGAAGTCTGTCTCCTGGGAATACGATGCTGTCGCCTCCCGGAATGTTTATGCGCTGATGACCACGCAGGATGCTACTGACATGCACGCCGAAGCGGTTGCTCAGACGCAGGTCAGAAAGATACATACCTGCCCACTTCGAGTTCTCCGGGATGTCAATGTCGGAGATGTGGATATCACGATCAAGAAGATGACCCTCATAAAGCGGTTTCTTCAATCCGAGCACCTGCTGCTCTATGTCGCGCGAACGTAGGTTCTGCACGAAGAGACGCTCCATAAGGATGCTGCGCTTCTTCAGGCGGCGCGAGAGTATCATGAACAGGACAATAACCACGGCTATGGTTAGCATCAGGGCATTGGTGAAGCGGGTAAGATAATTACATATATAGAATATGAAAGCGGAGGCGATAATCACCCTCACCAATATAGTAACGAGGAGCGGCAGACGATTGGAACGACTCTCGTTCCACAATGCCCGAAACTCCTCCGAATGGTTCTTCTTCATAACGATGGCTCTCAGGAACGGGGCTATTATGGACACCGTCACCAGTCCGCAGATGCCGTTAGCCCACCAGTGCATGCCGGGCATGATGCTGCGGATGAAGGGCAGGAAGAAGGTGAACATCAGGGCGATGGCAGCCACGGAGAGGATGGAGTAGACGATGGTGATGCGTGCCATCTGCGAGATCAGGCTGTGCCAGTTGCTTTTTGGAGCAGAAGAGGGATGTGACAGCGTCACGTTATTGAGGGCACGTATCCATGTCTTGGGCAGACGACGCTCCAGAAAGCCGTAGCAAGGTACGGAGAAGCGTATCATGTAGGGCGTCAGGAATGTGGTGATGACCGAAACAGCCACCACGACTGGATAGAGAAATTCGCCCGTAACCTTCAGCGACAAGCCCAATGAGGCGATAATGAACGAGAACTCACCTATCTGTGCCATCGAGAAACCGCTTCGCATGGCTGACTTGAGCGACTGTCCTCCAATGAGGAAACCGAAGGTGCCGAAGACTGCCTGACCAACAAGGATGGTCAGCACGAGCATGGCTATCGGCAAGGCATAGCTGACAATGATTTTCGGATCGACAAGCATGCCCACCGACACGAAGAACACAGCTCCGAAGAGGTCCTTCACGGGAGCCACAAGCTTCTCTATCTTGCCTGCCTCAATGGTCTCGGCGAGGATGCTACCCATGACGAAAGCTCCGAAAGCTGAGCTGAAACCCACCTTCGTCGACACGACAGCCATAAGGCAGCAGAGTCCGAGCGACACGATAAGCAGCGTCTCGTTGTTGATGAGTTTACGAATAAGACGGAGAAACAGAGGCACAGCGAAGATGCCCACCACAAACCAAAGGACAAGGAAGAAGCCTATCTTCATCACGGCGCCAATCATCTCGCCGCCGTCAGGGTTTGAACCCGAAGCCAACGCCGACAGCATCACCATCATAACGATGGCAAGAACGTCCTCCAGAATGAGCACGCTCATCACGGGCTGGGCGAACTTTTGTTGTCGCAGTCCCATGTCGGTGAACGCCTTGTAGATGATGGTAGTGGAGCTCATCGCAAGCATACCTCCAAGGAAGATGCAGTCCATTCGGTTCCATGAGAATGCGTGACCGACCACGATGCCGAGGGTCATCATGGAGAAGATTATCGTCAGTGTGGTGATGATAGGTGCAATCCCCATCTTTATAATCTTCTTGAACGAGAAGTCGAGTCCGAGCGAGAACAGCAAGAACATCACACCGATGTCCGCCCAAGTCTTGATGTCCGAATTGTCCACAACAGACATCGTGTAGGGCATGTGCGGACTGACAATAAAGCCAGCCATGATATAGCCCAACACGAGCGGTTGCTTCAGTTTCTTGAATAAGAGTGTGACCGCGCCCGCCACTATAAGTATCAGGGCAAGGTCGTTTATTAGAGTAGGAACTTCTGACACGCTTGTTAAATGTTTAATTAATAATGATAAATGTTTAATCGCAAGAACTATCCGAATACGATTAATGCAAAGATAACGATTTTTGTTTGAATATATCGAATATTATTGTTAGATTTGCATAAGAAACTAAAGAGCAAATATTATGGCAGCACTAACAAGAAGACTTCCCGTAGGCATACAGTCGTTCAAAAAAATTCGTAAGGAGAATTATCTCTATGTTGATAAAAGCGATATAGTTTGGCAACTGGCTAACAATGGCTTACAATACAATTATCTGAGCCGTCCACGTCGGTTCGGCAAGTCTTTGCTTGTAGATACTTTGCAGGCTTACTTTGAGGGTCAACGCCACTTGTTCGAGGGACTTAAGATAATGGAACTGGAGCATGACTGGATAAAGCGTCCTGTTATACGTCTTGATATGAGCCGCGGCGGAGCTACGGAAGCCACCTTACGCTCTTATCTGGATTTGGCATTCAGCAGATATGAAGAAAAATACAATATCTCTCCAAGACCAAATTCATCGCTTGCCAACCGATTTGACAGCATAATACTCACTGCCTACCAACAAACCGGACAGCAAGTAGCTATCCTTATCGATGAATACGATTCGCCGCTACAACACTCATGGCATACTCCAGAGCATGAGGCATGCACAGCCGTATATCGCGAGGTTTTCGCCATTCTTAAAGCTGACGACGAGATGGAGTGTTTTGTTTTTATAACTGGCATAACAAAATTCACACAGATTTTGTTGTTCTCTGTGCTCAACAATCTTAGCAATATTAGTTTCGAACCACAGTTTGCCACAATATGCGGAATTTCAAAGCAGGAAATGGTGGATAATTTCATGCCGGAGATTGAGCAAATGGCAGAGTTCAATAAATGGACAATAGAAGAAACTTTGGCAAAACTCAAAGACTATTACGACGGATATCATTTTTGCGATACAAACATGATAGATGTCTACAATCCATACAGCCTTGTGAATGCACTGAACCATAAGCGACTCAGATCTTATTGGGCGTCTTCAGGCGCAACATCACTATTGCCAAAGTTCGTCAATGACATGGAGCTACACCTCGACGACTTCGACCACTGTAATGTGCTTCGCGGCATTCTCGAAACCTCAGATGTAACGGGAGGTGGACCAGAGCTTTTCCTTTACCAATCTGGATATATAACAATAAAGGATAGCGACGAGTTTGGCTATATTCTTGGAATCCCCAACGAAGAAGTCAGACAAGCTCTTAACGAAATGGTGCTGCCTGCACTGACTATGCGCAAACAGGGCGACATACTATCGCTGCAAGCAAACCTCTACCGCCAACTCGGTACTGGAATGCTTGACGATGCCAAGAAAACACTCCGCTCTCTCATTGCCGATGTGCCATACAGCAACAAGAAACTGGCATCAATGGACATGGAGGAACGCTATCGCCTCATCATCAGTACTATCCTCAATGCCATTGGTATAAGGGTAGAAGTAGAACGCATGCTTGCCACAGGTCGTATTGACCTCGTGGCATGGCTGTCGCGTTACATTTATGTTATAGAACTGAAATTATCAAATAATGGCGGAATTGCAGCTGCCGAGCAACAGATAACTACATGTGGATACACCGAACCATTCAAGGGAGACACACGCAAGGTCGTTGGACTCGCCGTGGAACTCGATGGCGAAGGCAAAGGGCTTATTGATTGGAAAGTCGTGGAAGAGCAACAACTTTAAGCAACACATATTCAATGACTTACAGCATTAAGTGCGTCTTGTATACGCCCAAGATAATAGCAATGTAAAAAGTCTTTTGTTTGAAATCAGGGGCAACAACCGCATATTTTTGTTGCAAATCAGGGGCAACATCCCTATATTTTTGTTGCAAATCAGGGGCAACATCCCTATAATTTTGTTGCAAATCAGCGGCAACAACAAACTAAAAGCAAAAAAGAGGGTATGTCTAAGCATAAAAGACATACCCTCTTAACTATCCTTTTTTATTATAAACGTCCACCACGTTTACCCAAAGTATGAGTGAATCCAATGGAGAAGAATCCATAAGACATGTTTTTAGAATGAGTGGATGCGTAAACATCATTCTCAAAGTCGGCTACCTTTTTAGCTTTCACGTTTGAGCTAATATTATAGCCTAACTTAAATTCAAAATATGAATTCTTTGTCGTACGTATTGACACGCCAATTGCAGGCGCTACATACAGTGAAGCACTCGGGAATCCCAACATTTCGCCAAGTGTAGGTCCATAGATGTCTTCATTAATAACACAATATTTTCTAACACCTATGTCCATTGTAGCCATAGGAGAAAAGCGTCTGTCTGTAAGACGATAGTTGCCACGAGCAAAGAAGTTATACATTTGTATATGACTATCACACCAATATTGTTCTTTTTCTTCAGTGCCATGATGTATATATTGTATAAAGTCGTCTCCTTCGCCGTCGTGATTATATGGAGAGAAGGTATGATAACCGCCACCGGCACCAATGCTTATATGTGGATTAAGTTTATAGGTAAACACCAAATTGCCACCACCTCCAAATTGCGTACGGTTGTTAGCTTCTCCTTCTATTGTATACTGCAATCCCTTATCACGGGTTTCAACCTTTTCGCGCGGAGGTCTTTTTGTATCACGTTTATGGAAGTTGATAGCGGTCTTTACGCTAAAGAAGCCACCGCCTCCACCACCTTTGGTAGCAAAGCCATGGGTGTAACCAGCAGACAGAATAAAGTCGGCAGTCTTTGATATAGGAATCTGCACACCAGGCATTAATTCCATTACAATCATATCCACGGATTCAGATTTTGCTGTTATCGTTCCACCTTCTCCATCCTCCACTTCAATTTCTTTACCGCCTTCTGTATTAAGCAGATATCCGAAACGTGCATTGATAATGGGCTTGAGCTTTCCTTCACTTGAACTTGGGAACATTACCTTGAAGTCGCTCATTATAGGAATCTGGGCTGTAGCCTTATCAGATACTGCAACCCATGCACCAGAACGTACACCTATATATAAATTTGGATGGAACTGCTTGCCTATACCAATCTCAAGAGGCAAAAAAGAAGATCCCTTCATATCTCCTACACCAGCATTATATCCAGCATTGATACTGAAGTCCAGTCCGCGATGCTTGCCGTCAATACTATATGTATTCGTTTTATTCTCTTGTGCTACTGCAGGAGTTATAAAGCTTACAAGCAGAGCTATAAGTATATGAAAATGTCTCATAATTCAATCTACTGTTTTATGTTGGATTTGTTAGTAAAGATGTTTTTCTCCATATGCTGTGAATATAATTATTTCTACTTTGTTTATTTGTAGATAGTTATATTCTGTTCTGTATTCGTTATACCATTTATCATCTTTAAGCACATGTGTACCTGGTGTTAAGTCTGCTTTTTTTAGATAAATGGTTGTACAATCGTTCTTTAGATATCGTGTGCTTTTATATATGCGTATATACGCATTGCGTATAGTGTTGTTAATTTCATCTTCTGTTAACGGATTATCAATAGTGTATTTTATACTATATCCATATTGAGTATAATAATAACCTCTGTCGTTGTCAAAAATAGACTCTTTTGTAAGATCGGTACTGCAATCTGTTATTTTAAGAGCATTCTCTAATCCTTCTTGCGTGAAGTTGATTTTGTCCGATTGTGTGCCTACGACATTGCTGCTTTCGCTTCCTGCAGTGTTTAGTTTGATTTCACCGGTACGCTCACCAGCTCTCCATGCTCGTTCGACAGTGGCTTCAATGGTTGCGTCACCATTACCCTCGCTCTTGTCTACACTTAACCATTCCGGAACCTCAATATTCCACGCACCATTGGTTTTTACATTGATTGTAAATGTACCACCATTCCAAGATACTTTTTCTGAGTAGCTTTGTGGGATTGTGCTTGTTACCTCTGTTTCCAGCAACTTCCACGGCTCATAGTCGTCACTACAAGCAGTAAGTCCGAACACTCCAGTTACTACAAAAAGCAGTAGTAGCCATTTCCTCTTTAGATTTCTTTTCATACGTGTAAAATCTTTGCATAAAGGCTCCCATAGTATGCGTTTAAAATTTTCAGTAGTTCTGGATTTATATAAATAAAAAACGTGGAGCCAGTCCTGCTGCTCGTTCCACGATAGAAAGGCCTTCGCATTGCCCGACAAGTCGAAACGAGCAACGCTGAAAGCCCCACGTAGATGTATATAATAATCCCTCTTGACCCACTATGAAAAAGACACAATGAGCCAATAAGGGCTGTATATAGATACACCCCATGAGGCGTTCCCGTTGCTTTGTTCTTGACTTGTCGATGAGTTTGCGAAGTTCTTCTACCGTCAAAACCAAAGCGTACAGTTACGCCTTTATGTATATAAATGTCATACCTCCCATCCTGCCTTTAGAGCTTTCAGCGAAAGTAATCAATGCAAAATTAATGTTTTATTTTTATATAAAGCAAATAAATATATGATAATATAAGACTACATTCAGTGTTTTAATAATTATTAAGATTCAAGGGATTATTATAATCAAAACGCCCTGTAATGACAAAAGCTTTCTGTATGAATGCTTTTTGTCATTACAGGGCGTGATGCATATTTGCATACCCTCTTCTTTGTATGCTTTAAGTATTTAGTCGTTAAAGTGAGCCGTAATCTCACATATCTTTATTACCACCTGCATGGCTTTCTCCATTGCCTGCACGCTGACAAACTCGTGAGGTCCGTGGAAGTTGCAGCCGCCGGCGAAGATGTTCGGGCATGGCAGACCCTTGAATGAGAGCTGTGCTCCGTCCGTACCGCCACGGATGGGCATCACCTTCGGAGCCACACCGTTCTCCTGCATCGCCTTCAGCACAATGTCGATGACGTGCATGTTGGGATCAATCTTCTCCTTCATGTTGTAATACTGGTCCTTGAGGTCCACGCTTACCGTGCCCTCACCCCACTTTTCGTTCATCTTCTTCACGCAGTCCTCGATGAAGTCCTTGCGGTCCTCAAACTTCTGACGGTCGTGGTCGCGGATGATGTATGAAAGAGTGGCTTTCTCGCAGCATGACGTGATGCCAAGGAGATGATAGAAGCCCTCATAGCCTTCGGTCTCCTCAGGTGTCTCTGCAGCCGGTATCATGTTGGCAAACTCCAGTGCGAGGCGCGATGCGTTCACCATCTTGCCCTTGGCATATCCTGTATGTACGCTTACGCCCTTGAAGTGCACCTTGGCTCCTGCAGCATTAAAGTTCTCATACTCCAGCTCGCCGAGGTCGCCGCCGTCCATAGTGTAAGCCCACTGGCAGCCGAACTTCTCCACGTCGAAGTGGTGAGCGCCCATACCGATTTCCTCGTCAGGATTGAAAGCCACGCGGATGTCGCCGTGCTTCACCTCGTCATGGTCGCGCAGCCAGCACATAGCCTGAACTATCTCTGCTACGCCAGCCTTGTCGTCAGCGCCAAGGAGTGTGGTGCCGTCGGTCACGATGATGTCCTCACCTACGTGTGCCTTCAGCTCGGGGAACTTAGCCGGACTTGACACGATGCCCTCTGAGAGCACGATGTCGCCACCATCATAGTTCTTGACGATGCGTGGCTTGATGTTGGCGCCGCTGCAGTCAGGAGACGTGTCGTAATGCGCGATGAAACCGATGGTCGGGATGTCCTTCTTCACGTTGGCTTTCAGCGTGGCGTAGATATAGCCCTGCTCGTCCATCTCCACATCGCTCAGACCTTCGCGCTCAAGCTCCTCTTTCAGATATTTGGCGAAGACGAGCTGCTTGGAAGTGCTCGGTACTGTTTCTGAATCTTCACTCGACTGTGTGTCGAACTGTGTGTAGTTTAAAAATCTTTCGGTAATATCCATTATTAATGCTTTTAGTCGTATTCTGCTGCAAACTTACTCATTTTTTTTGAATTGGTGATGAGTAATGCATATTAACTTATAAGAATAATTCCTCTATCTGATGTTTTGGTCAGATTATGCCGAAATGTTTCAGCGCGTTCCACACTCCGTCATTGTCTACGTCCGTCGTCACATAGTCGGCATGTGCCTTTACGCTGTCGAGGGCATTGCCCATCGCCACACCCACTCCTGCCGCACGGAGCATCGACTCGTCGTTGCCTCCGTCACCGAAAGCCATCGTCTCCGAGATGTCGATGCCGAGGCGGTCGGCAATGGCACGTATGCCGTTTGCCTTGTCTGCCTTTGCCGAGGTGATGTCGCAGAAGGCGGGATACCATCGGGCGGAGTTACACCCAGGGAGTTCGGGCAACACCTTGCGCTCCTCCTCTTCGGTGAGGAAGGGAGTGATCTGAAGGATGCCCTGATCTATGACATCTGCAAGGGGCACGTCAAACTTGTCGTACGTCACTTTCAGCATATCATAGAACACATGGTTGACGTCATCATTGCGATTCACAATCTGTATGTCCTTCGTGCCCACCACAACGGCTGGCAGTCCGTGTTCCTCACAGTAGCGTATGACGGTCTCTGCCTCTTCACGCGGAATGACATCCTCACGTACCGTCTCGTCACCGTACGTACACATGGCACCGGTGGCAAGGATATATCCGTCCATCAGATGCTCTATTGAAGCCACGTTATTGAGCAGCTGGCGGGGACGTCCCGTAGCCGTGAATATCTTTACGCCGCTTTCATGTGCAAGGCGCAGCGCCTCGCGGGTCGACTCTGGTACGTCGTGCGTATTGAAGCTGACGAGCGTTCCGTCCACATCGAAAAACAGTGCTTTAATCATATTTTTTCTTTTTTGTTATCCTTAATGTTATTATCGTTTCTTTGTTTCTGCGCCGGTCTTTCCTGCCAGCACGGCTGACCTGCGCTTCAGGTAAGAGGTGATGGCGAAGCCTTCGTCGCTCACCACTTTCAGCAGCGCACGCTTCTGCATCACGGTCTCCTTTAGCGTGGGGAAGAGTTCTGACCAGCGCTTCTTCACCTCTTGACTGTCGGTCTTGACGGAGGTCTTGCGGATGAGTTCCTCCACGCCGGAGATGGTACGCGCAAAGTAAGTAGATCCTTTGCGGAGACGTTCCTGAAGATGTTCGTCATTCTGATAGTCAGCCGTCTGGATAACCATCTGGCTGTACTGTATGCGGAACCTCTCTGCCACGTCCATGAGCTTTGTGCGTATGGTGTCGGCGTTAAGCTTATACTCCATGATGAGCTTGGGATAGGAGCGCTTGAAGTGACCCGACAGCAGGTCGAGCACACGGCCGAAAATGTCCATAAGCGGACGGAAGTCGTACAGTTCGTTCACGATGGAGAGAAAATAGTCGCGCTGCAACGTGCCTATCTGTTCCGGCGTCGGCGTATGCTCTATGGCGTGTGTGGCGTATTCGTCCACGGCACCGTCGCGGATGATGGCACTGTGAGGGAGCGGAGCGCTGAGCACCAGTCCTTCGAGCGTGCGGCATCGGCTGAGCGCCACGTATGTCTGACCATGCGTGAAGGCACGCTGCACGTCGATGACGGCATGGTCAAAGGTCAGACCCTGACTCTTGTGCACCGTAATCGCCCAAGCCAACTTCACGGGATACTGACGGAACGTGCCGTCCACCTCCTCCGTTATCTCGTTGGTGCGTTCGTCAATGACGTAGCGCGTATTGTCCCACTGCTCCATGCCCACGTTGATGACGGTTCCGCTGTCGCGTGTGCGGACTGAGAAGCCTTGGTTGTCAATGCGCTCCACGGTTCCGAGCATGCCATTATAGAAAGCCTTGTCCTGCGACGAGTCGTTCTTGACGAACATCACCTGCGCACCTTCCTTCAGCGTCAGCGTCTCCTCCGTCGGGAAGAGCATGTCAGGGAACTTGCCTTTCACCTCGGCATTGTACGTATATTCCTCGCCGGGGAGCAAAGCCATCTGACGGTCGTTCTCCTTCTGTGCCTGATAGTTATGTGTGGTCAGACGTATGTATCCGTCTTCCGTCTTTGGCTCGAATCCGCGTATGTAGCGAGAGTTGAGCGCCTGCAGCACGGCGTCGTCCGCACGATTGTCTCTCACCTTATTGAGGAGTTCGAGGAAGCGTGCGTCGCTCTGACGATACACCTTCTTCAGTTCCACTATGGCATAGCGCGTCTGGCGAAGCGCAAGCGAGGAGAAGAAGTATGGCGTATCATAATAATGTGACAGCATCTGCCACTCGTCGTCCTTTGCCACGGGAGCCAGCTGTCCGAGGTCGCCAATCATGACCATCTGAACACCGCCGAACGGCATCTGGTTCTTGCGGAAGCGGCGAAGCACGGCGTCCACAGCGTCAAGCAGGTCGGCACGCACCATCGAAATCTCGTCTATGACAAGCGTGTCAATAGACTGGATGACGCGTATCTTCTGCCTCGAAAACTTATATTGCTGTTCCTTGAGCTTATACTGCGCGTTGGGGATGAACGGGGCGAAGGAGAGCTGGAAGAAGGAATGGATGGTCACTCCCTCGGCGTTGATGGCGGCAATGCCGGTCGGCGCCACCACCACGATGCGCTTCGACGACTCGTTCTTGAGGCGTCGGAGGAAGGTGGTCTTTCCTGTTCCTGCCTTACCGGTAAGGAAGAGGTTGGTGTTGGTGGTCTCTATTATCTCCCACGCAAGACGCGCCTGCTCGTTGAGGTCATTATTGGGTTGATTCATCTTGTGGCGTTGTTACTGTATTGGTTTCGGGCAGCATGGTAGTGGCGTCCGCCTCTATGAACATCGAGTCGTCCATATCGGCGAGCGACTTCTTTTTCTTGTTCTCCTTGGCTCCTGCCTTGAGGAGGTTGCGTGCCGCGGTTATGATGCTTGCACCGCTGTCTGCGGTGGTTATCTTCAGTCGGGTGATTTTCTTTACGGCGTCGTTCATGCTCGACTCCACGTCCATAAACCTTATGCCGAAGTCCTGCACACGGTCGATGACGGTGTTGGCAGCGTCCATCATCGCCTGCTGGTTCTTCAGCTGTCGCACCTGCGTCCACATCATCTCCAGCACGCGCAGATTCATATACATGGTCTGCGGTCCCAGAATCATCACTCCCTGGTCGTAAGCGTCGCGCCAAAGCGTGCTGTCGTTAAGGAGCGCGAGGTTAAGAGCGCCCTCCACGGGCACGTACATTATGGCGAAGTTCAGACGGTTGTATCCCTCGGGCAGATACCTGACATAGTCCTTGCGGGCAAGGCGCTTCACCTGTGCTCTGACGCTGGCGATGTGTGCTTTCAGATAGTCGCTCTTCTCGGGCGTGCCGTCCTCAGCGTTCATATATCGCTCATAGTCGGTGAGCGACATCTTCGAGTCCACCACCACGTGGCGGTTGTTCGGGAAATGCAGAATGAAGTCTGGTATCATTCCCTTGCCGTCATCGCCCTTCACCGCCTTTCCAGCCTTGTCCTTGAGCGTTGCCTGCGTGTCAAACTGCTCGCCCTCCTTCAGTTCCAGATCTTCGAGGAGTTGCTTCAGCTTCAGCTCACCGAAGTTGCCCTGCACCTTCACCTCTCCCGTCAGTGCGCGAGTCAGTCTGTCGGCAGTCTCGCCAAGGGCAGCACTCTTCTGCATGTTTATCTTGATGGTCTCGTCCAGTCGTGTAAGAGCCTCGCTCTGCTGCTCCTTGGTCTTGTCGAAAGCCTCCTGCATGTCACGCAGACTCTGCTGCAGCGGGTCGATAATCTTCGACACCTGCTCCTTGTTTCGCTCGCCAAGCTCTTCCTGACGACGCTTCAGCACCTCCTCGGAAGTGGTGAGCATCTGGTCCTTGATAAGCTGCAGCTGGCTCTCCACCTGCTCCTTATTCATCTGACGTAGCATCTTCAGCTGCTCGTCGTACGCCTTGCGCATATCGGCAAGCGTCTCCTCATTATGCTTTGCCTCCAGCTGTGCCGCCTCAGCAGCAGCTGCCTTCTGTTCAGACAACTGCCTCTCAAACTCTGCCTTCTGATCCGCAAGCTGTCTCTCTGCATTCTCTTTCTGCTCAGCAAGCTGTCGGCAATAGTTTTCGGTGTGCGCCTTCTGCACGTCGCGCTCCGACGTCAGGCTTGCCATCTGCGCCGTCTGTGTCTGCACGGTCTGCTCCAGTCGCTTCTCATTCTCAATGTGCTGTGCCAGTTGTGCTTGCAGGTTCTCCACCATCTGCGACGCCGCCCCAGCCTTCACCTTGCCTCCAAGCCAATAACCGACAAAGAGCATAGCAAAGACTGCCACAAGGGCAAGGATTATGTATACTTCCATAAAAGGTATTTTTAATACTGATTAGACTATTTTTTTCTTGCGTCTTTCACTATACTTTTAATATATGAATCTGAAACATTCTCCATTTCTCCTTTATCAAAAATCGAAAGAAGGGTAATAACAATGCCATCATCATCTAATTTGTTAATATTGTATGTTAAGACTCGCGCACCTCCACTCTTACCTTTTCCCTTAGAAGCTATTGCCATACGAGTTTTATATACACCCATACCAAGTGAAGTTCCCTGGAACGGATTTTTTGCTAAAGAGTTAAGAAACTCATCATAATCTTTTATAAAAGACTTGTATTTCTTAGCCAAAATTTTAGCACGTCGTTCAAATTCTGGCAAATATTTAAAATCAACACTCATAACTTATTTTTATTTAAACAAATTACGAGCATCAGGAAGTTCGATGCCTGACTGCTCAGCATCTGACAGTTCTTTTAAAGCTTTAGTTATACTCTGCTTTACTACCATTTGGTTTCGTATTGCTTGGGCTTCTACATCTTCCTTAAGAAGTCTTTCCATAAAAGCCTTTCTAACAGACTTAGGCTGAGTTTTAAAGATTGTCCATAAAGCATCTAAAGGCCCTATTTGTGTATTGTCAATTGTTACTGTATTCATATTCTTGTCTTCCTTATATTATTTTGTACCGCAAATATACACAATATATTGCAGAAAACGCAACAATACAATCATTAAATAAACAAATAAGTAAGCCACTTTTGTGCTTCTATTAGGATAATTATGCTTAACTTTGTCTTGTCACCTAAATAAGAACATAACGATATATGCCAACAGACATCACTTACATAGGGCAACGGAGATGCAAGCTCCATACTTCACATGCCAACCCAGCCTTTTTCCTCATCCAGCCGACTGCGCGTCATGAGGAGAAGAACGATGGCATCTGGCGCGAGATGGAGACCATCGAAGCCGACAGCAGACGGGGATTCGTCATGGCGGCTTTCGATTGTCAGGAGTGGGCGCACGACCTTATGCCTTGGCACGACGAGGCTGTGGCGAGGGACGAAGAGGTGGGACAGCACGCCCACGACACCCTGCATTACGTCGGAAACGTGCTGCTGCCTTGGATGAGGGAGCGCTACGGTCAGCTGCCGTGCATCATCGGAGGCTATTCGCTTGGCGGACTCTTCGCGCTGTGGGCGGCAAGGGAGACGAAGCTCTTCAGCGCTGTGGCTGCCGCTTCGCCGTCGCTGTGGATAAAGCACTGGACAGAATATGCTGCCGCCAATGCCTTGAAAGCACAGGCAGCATATCTCAGTCTCGGCGACCGCGAGGAGCATTGCCGCAACCAACGGATGTGCCGCATCGGCGACTGCGTACGCACGGAACACCGCTTGCTCGGCAAACTCTTGGGCGAGGAACACACCACCCTGGAATGGAATCCCGGCGGTCACTTCGGACAGGAGGCGGAACGCACGGCACGGGCTTTCTCATGGTGCATCAACAATCACTAACCAACAACCAACAACATACCTATCTTATGAAAATTCTCAGAATCATGGCGCTACTTCTCTTGCTCGTGGCAATAACGGCTGGCGCACAACAAAGAAAGACAACGTCGGCTACCACTCACGCACCCGCTATCGTCAAACCTGGAGAACGTCCGGAGGTGCTGATTGAGACAACTATGGGCAACATCCGCATCCAACTCTACAACGAGACACCACAGCACCGCGACAACTTTCTGAAGCTTATCCGCGAATACCATTTCTACGATTCGCTGCTCTTCCATCGTGTCATCCCCGACTTCATGATTCAGGCTGGCGACCCGTCCAGCAAGAATGCACCCAAAGGAGCAAGACTCGGCGAACAGTCGCTCGACTATAACATCCCTGCCGAAATACGCCTGCCGCAGATTTTCCACAAGCGCGGCACGCTGGCTGCAGCACGCGAGCCTGACATCGTCAATCCCATGCACGAGTCGAGCAGCTCGCAGTTCTATATTGTCATTGGCAAGAAGCAGGACGACAAGGGACTGGAGCGCGGACGCAAGAACCTGCAGAAGCTCTTCGGCGACAGCCTTACGATGACGAAGGAAATGGAGAAGACATACCGCACCATCGGCGGAACGCCTCACCTGGACGGAGCCTACACGGTCTTCGGAGAAGTGACAGAGGGTATGGACGTGGTGGAGAAGATTCAGAACGTGGAACGCGACGAATATGACAAACCCCTCGAGGACGTCAGAATCATAAAGGCGACAATACTGAAGGACATGCCGGGACACGAGAAAAAACAGGTGAAGCGGACTGTCAAAAAGCCGGTAAGAAGAAAACGGTAAAAAATAAACAGCATGATAATAATAATGATCATCTTATTCATTCTGAGCATGACATCAAGCCGTGCTCAGAATGTCTATGCGAAGGAATGACCTTATCGCCTCGTCATGTGTGATATTGATATTTGATGGTTACATCATTCGCAAGGTTCTGCTTTCCATATCAATATTCAGGAGGGATGAATAAAAAACATGAGGTTCACAAAACTTTTATGCGACAGTTATGAAGATGCTATCATTGACCGTTAGTTTGATGTTTTTATGTGGATTTATGGCGAACCCAATAAAACAACCATGTTTAATCCTTACTCGCCATTTCTATGACATGTCTAATATGACGTCAAGAAATGAAGGAGTTTGGTTGTCGAATGGTTGGGTAAAGACTTTGCTTTGG
>ERZ894223.149-NODE-149-length-73732-cov-17.764241_pt1 | contig 73732 bp, 109 predicted proteins | sample MGYA00380293_ERZ894223 | MGnify/ENA primary metagenome ERZ894223 (study PRJEB32331, sample SAMN06328445) | human gut metagenome | biome: human gut microbiome; feature: stool | host: Homo sapiens | collected 2014-11-05 ...
GAAGGTGTTGCTATCATGTGGAAAGAAGACGTTGACGTTTCTATCACAGGTAACTCCACAAACCCGACACGTTTCCAGCATCCGGTTGCAGGTACATACAAGAAAGAACGTCTTGAAGCAGGTAAGAAATACTTCTCAGTTGCTTCCGGTGGTGGTACAGGACGTACACTTCACCCAGACAACATGGCAGCAGGTCCAGCTTCCTACGGTATGACAGATACATTAGGACGTATGCACTCTGATGCACAGTTCGCTGGTTCTTCTTCTGTACCGGCTCACGTAGAGATGATGGGTCTCATCGGCGCTGGTAACAACCCGATGGTTGGTATGACAGTTGCAGTAGCTGTTTCCATCGAGGAAGCTGCTAAAGCTGGTAAATTCTAATAAATGGCTTAAAATAAGCATTTATCGTGTCCAAACAGAGTAGTAAAAAGTGGTTAAAATGGGGTTGTTTGTACCAGGTTTGTACCGGGTTTGTACCACACCGTTTGTACCACAGATAATTCAAAAAATTGGGAGTTATTCATCATTGAGTAGCTCCCTTTTTATTGCAATTTTGCTAAGTCTTTTCTTAACCATTCTAAGTCTCGGACAGTATACGTAGACTCAGTTATATCTTTTATTGAATGTCCCACCATTTCTTTCAATGCATATTCATCAACTTCTGACTTTTTACATCTCGTTATAAATGTCATTCGTGGGTCGTGAGGTCTATGTTCAGGATTAAGATTGAGTTCGTTCATAACTTTCTTAAAGCGTTTGTTATATTTATCATATGTCATAACATACGAACCAGAATGAGTCCGACCCTTATCGTTAAACAGGTATCCGGTTCCAAGTTCACTTGCTTTGTCGTAATTGTCTTTTACAAGTCCTTTTATTTTTTCGTGGATTGGTACTATTCGCTGCTTTCCGGCATCCGTTTTCATTCCAGCAATCATATACCATTCATTTATGTTTATTTCATCCAGCTTTAGTGTAGCCAGTTCCTGGGGTCTCCAGCCCATATAGCACTGAATCAATATCCAGTCTACAAACTCAACTTTTCCGACATTATTCCACAATATATTGAGTTCTTCTTCTGTGAATATTATATGTGGTTTTTTAGCTTGTTCTTTTTCTTTTACAATATCGTCAGAAATGTCGAAAGTTCTGGCATAATTCATAGATATAATTTCGTATTCTAAACCATAATCCAGAAGTAAATTGAATAGTGATTTTATGCGGGATTTAGTTTCAGCAGAAGCATATATTTTTTCGCCTTTCTTTTTACCTCTGGTTTCGATTCGATACCCTTCGTCCATACAACCTTTAATATGTCTGGCTCTTATATCTTTCACTCTCATCGTGTAGATGGATGAGCAATAAGCCCATGCCGCAGTAATTGTTCGTTTCGAAGCATCTGTAATATTTTTGAAGTATTCATCGCTCCATCGTTCATATAACTGAACCACTGTAATATCGGCATTTAAGTCATATGGATTTTTGTTATATTCGACGAGGGCTTTATACGCTTCATTGTAATTACTAAATGCTGACACAGGTTTTAATAATTTCAAAATGGGCTTACCAGTTGGAGTTTTACCAACACAGACCCTCGCTCGAAATCTGTTACGGCGATTCCCGTCTTTCAATTCGGTAATAGAACCGAAACCGTTTGGAAGTTTCATACGTTTTGGCGAACTTTTCCTTTTCTTTTTGGCTTCGACATTCAATGGATAGCCACAGTGAGGGCAGATACTTGCCTTATCGCTTACTTGAAGTTCACATTCAGGGCATTTTGTTAACATAAGCATTTCTCCTTTCTTTATAGTGTCGATAATGATATACCGCATTGGGCTAAATGTCAATTGCCAATTTCTTCCATCCAGCGTTTCCCAGTTGAATATATAGTTAATACTACTATATCATAACAAGGACTAACTATAGGAGAGCTAGATATAATGGACAAGAAAATTTGTGAAAAATGTGGCGCAGTTTTGAAGCATTATGATAGGGTCACACGAATCGTTAAAGGAAAAGGTGGTGTTAAAAGTTATATTCATGTGGAGAGATATAGATGTCCGAAGTGTAAAACTATACATAGATTTCTCCCAGAGTGTGTACATCCATATAAGCAATACGACGCGGAAATTATCTACGGTGTGATCGAAGGTCTGATAGATTCTGACACATTAGGATTCGAAGATTATCCTTGTGAAATGACAATGAAGCGATGGCGTAGTCATAATTTGACTCCGAAAATTTAATCCACTGACTTTGTTTTAACAAATAAGTAGTAGTTCGATATGATTAGTTTTGAAAGGAGGGAGAACGTTGGAAGATGTTATATTTGCACCTGGTTCAGTGCCGGTCGCAGTAGCAGCTAGGATTTACGGTAAAGATGCGACATGGGTGAGAGCTGGATTGATAACAGGATATTTACAAATTGGAACAGCAACTCGAAACGGCAATGTAATAACGACTATATCGCAGATGAACAGTAAATACGGTCGAATAAATTATTACATATCTCCGAAGAAACTCTACGAAGAAACTGGTTATATTTGGAAAGGGGAACGACAATGATAAGATCAGAATTATCAGAAAAGAATCCATATTGGATAGAAAGGCATCGTTATCATGAATTGAAGCAGTTTTGTCTTCAGTATCCGATATGGAAGAAAACTTACGAATCTATTGATGGCTTACTTGGTAGACCAGCAGATTTATCTACGTTCGGAAAGGTTAAGCATATTTCTAATCCGACTGAGAGAATAGGAATCATGAAAGCGTATTATTCAGAGCGTATGGATATGATCTGGAGAGCTGCTGAGAAAGCCGAACCGGAATTGGCGCAATACATAGTTCGTGGTGTTACAGAGGGATTATCATACGATCTGATTAAAGTCAAAATGGATATACCATGCTGCAAAGATGTGTATTATTCAGCATACAGACGCTTTTTCTGGATACTAAACAAAGAAAGAGACTGACGTAATAATCAATCTCTTCTTGATATTTTAATCATCGAATCTGTCGCAGGATGTTTTGCATTGAGGATATGGACCGCCACAAGCTTGGCATCCTGCATCGGGTTCGTCTTCATATTCGTCGTTATTGTATAATTCACTCTCGAAAAAATAATCGTAATTTTCGGCTTCAATATCGTATCCACATTTTGGACAGACGTATATGCAGTTGTCGTTTTCATCATATTCGAAATTCATAAGGGAATCACTGCATTCTGGACATACTATATTTCCCATAGCAAGTTCTTTTCTAATTTCTTCTTCAGACATCATAGTGGTTTACCTCCGTTTTTTTCTTATTGTATAATGCGATGACAGATAGGTCAAGAGATTCGCGTGATTTACAACTTGTATTATGAGATAAAAACTTTATTCTAGGAGGAATTTAAAATGAAAAGAGCGAAATTTGAAGGTAGAATGAACGAGATTATGCTTGTTGCAACTAAGGCAGCACAGAATGAGGACGGAACTACAGATCCGAGAGACATGAAAGTGATTGGCTTAATGCGAGAAGCTCTCGGTTATGCTATGCAAATGAACTATGAAATTGAATGCCTGAAAAAAGAGATAAAAGTTTTAAAGAAAAATCAGGAAGAGAAGAGGGAGGAGATTGGAGCTTAGGCTTCAGTCTCTTTTCTTTTTTCGCGTAAAAAACATACCCTTTAATGAGAAGAAAAACACATTTTAAGGAGGTACTTATTATAAAGAACTTAATTAAAAAGGTATTTTTAGGAATGGTATTTGCTATTCCTTTTTATTTTTCTAATCTAGCATAAATGGACGGTTATTCTAGTTTAAAACCGTACGCAGATTACCGTTTTTGGTTTTATATTTGTAATGTGAAAAATTCCCGGGAGGGATTTTCAGAATCTTATTTTTAAAGGAGGAGTCGAATATGATGACACTATTAATTTTTACCATTGGTATCACCCTTGGTATCACCCTTGGATGGGTATTGTCTTCGTTACATTCTATCAAACATACCAGCAATGGATATTTCACGATTGAGCCGTATGACGAAGAGGAAACTGGATTTTATCGAGTAAATATGAGGATACCAATTGAAGAGCAGACGGACCTTATACATAAGGAACGTCTTATTTTATATCGTGAATATTCGCAAAAATAACAGATTCTTTAATGAAACACGTAAATTATATTTCAAAGGAGGATTTATAAAAATGAGCATGGAAGATTTATTACGAACAGAGGTCGAGGCGAATCTCGAAAATATGAAAGATTTGGAACTTGGATCGAAGGAGTATGAGTCCGCAGTGGAGTCAACTTGTAAACTGGTGGATCGTGTGATTTCAATTGATCGAAATGCTGACGATTATGACTTGAAAGATAAGGCTAGAGAAGCCGATATCGAAGTAAAGAATATTCAGTTAGAAAAAGACAAGAGAAATCAGATGATTCAAAATGGAATTACGGTGGGCAGCATTGTTGTATCTACTGCTGTTACGATCTGGGGAACATTAGCATCTTTCAAATTCGAGAAAGAAGGCACTGTTACAACAATTTTAGGTCGACAGTTCATTAGCAAACTTCTTCCGAAGAAGTAAAATACGGACCGGAAGGCGCTGAGATTACTTGGCGTCTTCGTTTTTATCTTTATTGTATATTTCAACGTGTAGTGATATAATGTTCAGAAAGAAGGAGGATATACACAAAAGATGAAAGACATTAAAAAATATGCGATACAACTAATAGTCATAATATTGTGTTTGGTCTGTATAATAGGGGTAATTCATTACGGATTGAATACTGCCGGAACCCCAAAAAGATACGAAAACACGATAGCTTCTATTGATGAGGAACTATCCGGCGTTTTGAAATTATCGGCTTTAACTACAGGCATATCAGCCACTATTACTGCAATACCCGGCGATACTGGAACACCGATAGCCGAGCATTTAATGACATTGACTACTTGGTTATTGGTGATAACTGTAGTGTTATTTTTTGAAAAATATTCACTTACTCTAATCGGAAAGTTGATATTCATAATTGTTCTTCCGATTATAATAGGAACATTCGGAGCTGGGTTGCTAAAACATAGTAAAAAAATATTGTTAAAAAGTGTAAACGGACTTCTGATAGCAGCACTCATATTTTTCGCTATTCCTATAAGTGTCGGTTTATCAAACGAAATAAAAGAAACTTATGAGTTTTCTCTGGATAATACCTTAGCGGAAGCCGAAAATGCGAAGGCTAAAACCGATGATGCAACAAATGATGATTCGGATGACGATAAAAACTTTATAGAAGGTGCAATTTCCAAAGTAACTGATGCCGTGTCAAGCACTGTGATGGGCGGATTAGATGCTGCTGAAAATTTCTTAAATACTTTGGTGGAATCTTTAGCTGTTTTAGTTGTTACATCATGTATTATACCGATACTCGTATTAATAATATTCGTATGGATTACCAAGAAGCTGATAGAGGTCGACTTGTCTAAACCATTATTAATCTGTCACAATCATATTGATAAATCGGCGAAATAATTGGTTTTACGTGATAAAAAGGAGGATTCAAAATGAAAAGAAAAAATGTTTTTGGAATACTATGCGGAGCGTGCTTACTTGTTGCTACACCCGTTATGGCATCTGATATTGATTTAGCATCTATGAGTACCGAAGATCTGGTTGCTTTAAAAGATTCTATAAATGAAGAAATTGCAAATAGAGGTGGGGATAATATTATAGGCGAGGGGACTTATGTAGTCGGAACAGACATTAAAGCTGGGACTTTCAAAGTGACTCCAGTGAAAGAATACGATGGTTATACTTCGTTTTACATTTTTAAAGATTCTTCTGAATATGAAGATTATAAAGGTGGCAATTATGATGCTGGTGATTGTGTCATAGATTTATCAGGCTACGATGAAGACTATAAAGATTCCGGAAATCTTGTTTTAAAAGACGGAGAGATATTATATATCGATAGAGGAAATGCAATAATCGAAGAAGTTGATCCGTCATGGAAGCCAGAATAAACTTAATTCTTTTAGAGCTCGTGTATAACGCATGGGCTCTTTTTTTTCGCGTAAAAATCATCCTCTATAATGAAAACAAATACTTAATTTCAAGGAGGATAAAACTATGAAGAAAGCTATTATTGGAATGATTATGAGCATGGTTATTGTATTAGGTATTGGTGGATTCGTAACGACTATTAACTATTACGAAAACAGACTCGCGGGAGCGGATTCGAAATATCGTAGAGATATTGATGAGGTTGAAAATCTCAAAGATAAAGAATACGATGAAATGAAATCTAAATACGACGAGACTATTTATAATATAGTTAATGGAGAAAATTACGAGGTTACCATCGAGCACAATGGAAAAACCGTTACTTATAGACAAACAGACGATGACAGCAAAATCGGAAGGTTATTAAACCTTAAAGAACACACAAGTATTACAAATTAAAGGATTGAGTCCTAACAAGGGCTCTTTTCTTTTGCCTGGGAGAAGCTATGAGATACCATTTTGAGAAACCGGAGAATTATTCACGTATGTATGGAAAAATTTATATTTGTAATCACCCAGTCTACAACAGATGCACATTGTATTTGATTGGGAAGAAAGGATTGGCCGTAATTCAGCAGCGCAGAATACCGGAAACCAAATCGACCTATTGGACTGAGATAGATCCATGGTTAGTAGATGCTTTATATTTGAATGAAGGATTTAAAAAATTCTTTGATAATCGTGCTGGTGAGTGTGAAGATAATTTATATCCAACGGTAACTATTCGACAGATTATGTGGGCTTTGAAGATGAAACCATTGAAACGAGAACGCTGGGAAACATGCTTTGATAGACGAAATATTTAGCGTGAATTACAGATGCTATAATGAGAAAGGAGTGATACATATGAATACAATGTGCGAAAACTTTGATGCTAATCACGACGATACTTTAGGGGCAGATAGACCATTTATATTTGCATGTAGAGACAGAACAGCTAGATGTGAAGAGCGATGGGTATTGGCCTCGTTATCAAATGAAGAAGCAAAAAAAGTATACGAGTATTTACAGAAATACTTCAAGTAATTATCAAGATTGAGTCCTGACAAGGGCTCTTTCTTTTGTATTCGCGTAAGAAACAACTCCTATAATGAGAAAATTATTTTAAGGAGGAATTGTATTATGATATTATTTACATTTTTAATCACATTATTATTGGTGATAGCAATTGTCACGATTGTATTCGGATTTGTTGTTGGAGCAGGATTCATTGTGATGTTTGGCGACGTAATAATATGCGCATTGATAATTGCTTTGATCATAAGACATTTCATGAAAAAGTAATTAGTAAGCGGGGTCAGCAATGACTCTTGCTTTTCGCGTAATTAACATTTTCTATAATGAGAAAATTATTTTAAGGAGGATTTTACTATGAAAAGCTTTTTCAAAGATTACTGGGAGTTATGTAAAGAAAGTAATAAATGGATGAAGAAACACTGGAAAGGATATCTGATGTTATGTTTCATCGTTTCACTGATTTACCTCGCTCCTTATATCGTAGAGCTTAGTAAAGAAAAGAGACTTGAGAACGATTTCTCAGAAAAGGAGGATGAGAAATGCCAGCTTTAATTGCAGTAGTTGGGGGATTATTCATATATTTAGTATTAAAATATTTTGAGTAAACCACATATGGTAATTGGAGAGGGGACATATCTTGTCCTCTTTCTTTTTTGTTCGCGTAAATTACAATTCCTATAATGAGAAACAGTTAGCTCGGTTGGTAGAGCAACATTGGAAACGATGTAGGTCGTAAGTTCAAATCTTACACTGTTTCTTTTCACTTTTAAACTTCACACGAAAGGAGAAAACTATGAACGCACGATTATTTATCAAACGTAACTCAGCAACAATTTTATCCTTTGTAGCCGTAGCTGGCGTAGTAGCAACTGCCATAACGTCCGCTAATGCAACACCAAAAGCCGTACGTGCATTAGATACGGCAAAGTTAAATAAAGGTGAGGAAGAGCTTACAAAGATTGAAAAAGTGAAAACAGTGCTTCCGGTATATTTGCCAACTATAATCACTGGAGCAGCGACTGTTGTGTGTATTCTTGGCTCGAACGTATTGAATCAACGTACTCGGGCATCGCTATCGAGTGCATACGCAATAGTTGATCAATCTTACAGGGATTACCGTAACAAAGTAAAAGAATTGTATGGTGAAGAAACTGATAATAGAATCATCGAAGCAATTGCTGTGGATAAGGCAAAACATATATACATCAATGCGTCTTATTTAGATGGGCCTTGCGAATCAAGTCTTGAAGAAGAGAGTAGCGGAAAGCCGGTTTTATGGTACGAGGAATATTCAAAAAGATTCTTCAGAGCGAGTTTAGAGCAGGTACTTGCTGCAGAGTATCATGTAAACCGTAATTATATTTTAGGTGGCGCTAATGTATTAAACGATTTATATTCGTTACTTGGACTTGAAGAAACTGACTTTGGTGAAGAAATGGGATGGGCTCCGACAGACGAGGGAGAGTTCTGGATCGAGTTTAATCACAGGAAAGCAAAACTAGACGACGGTACAGTCTTTTATATTTTGGAAATGCCATTTAAACCGCGAGTCAATTATGACGATTATTACTAATTCGCGGAAATCGCAATTACTTTAATGAGAAATTATATTTTAGGAGGATAAAATCATGAAAAACAAAATTAATGCAACTACAGTTATCAAGATTGTGGGCTGGGTAGCCACCGCGGTTGGCGGTATTTTAGTCAGCTTAGCGTCGGATAAGCAGATGCAGGAACAGGTTGATGCTAGACTCGATGAATATATTTCGAGCAAAGATGAAAAGGAGTCCTAACAAGGGCTCTTTTAATTTTATATAAAGAAAGGGAATATTATGAAAACATCATTTATCAAAAATTTTATTAAAGGTGTAAAAATAGGTTTCGATAAGCATAGTCCTGAAATTTTAATTGGACTTGGTATTGCTAGTGCTATCACCTCAACTGTATTGGCAGTAAAAGCGACTCCAAAAGCTTTGCTACTTATTAAGAAGGAAGAAAAGATAAAAGCTCGAAAATATAATGCAAAATATGATGAATTAGATATAGCAGCGGAATCTTTGAGTTTATCTAAACCCGAAATGATTAAAGTAACTTGGAAATGTTATATTCCGGCAGCGATTAGCGGAGTAGCATCTGTTGCTTTTCTTTTGGGATCTAATTCAGTTCATGTAAAACGAAATGCAGCAATAGCAACGGCTTATAAACTTTCTGAAACCGCATTGACCGATTACAAAAAAGAAGTTATTGAGACTATCGGCGAAGAAAAAGCGAAACTGATTCAGGATAAAGTTGCTCAGAAACATGTAGACGAGCATCCAGTATCAAGCAATCAGGTGATTATTGCAGGGTCTGGTAAACAGCTCTGTTATGATGGCATTTCCGGAAGATATTTCGAATCAGATATTCAGACGATTAGGGCTGCAGTAAATACAATCAATGAGACTATGGTGTATGAAATGTATGCATCATTAGGTGACTTCTATAATGAAATAGGATTGCCACCGACGACGTTAAGCGATGAGTTGGGATGGAATCTGGATGATGGCCAACTTGAAATTAGCTATGGCTCCGCAATATCTGATGATGGACGACCATGCATTACATTGGATTATCATGTAGCTCCGAGATATGATTTCTCGAAACTCGGATAATTCGCGTTATTTACATAGTGTTTAATGAGAAAAATATTATATTTCAGGAGGAAACTAAAATGGAAGAAACTAAAAACACAGAAAACTTTGAAGAGGTTTTAGACGAGAACGAAGAATCTAAAATTGAGGAACCGGCTAAAGAATCAAAATTCAAGAAAGCTGTTTCCAAAGCAAAAGACAAAATCAAAAATGTTAAGGTCACAACAGTCTTAAAGGCAGTTGCGGTTGGAGCAGGATTGGTTGCAGCTTATACGCTTGGAAGCAGACACGTTGAAGATGAGGATGGAGCGGTTGCTGAGAACGATTATGTCGAACTCGAAGACCTTTCTGGGGATTCTGGAGAATCTAAGGAAACTGAAGAGTAATATTACCGAGAGGGCATCTGTAACAAGGTGTCTTCTCTTTTATTTTTAAGGAGTGGTTGTATGCCTAAATATTTCTATAGCGGACCTGTTATGGAATTTAATACTCTTCTTGCTGACATTTGGGAGGGTGAGACAACTGCTCCTTCCGAAAAGAAAGCGAGGAGTAATTTGGCTTATCAATTTAAGAAAGCCAATAATCGGATTGCAAATTCAAGAATTACGCTTCCGGGAAAAATAAATATTAAAGGAGAAAACTAAGATGAGTGAAAGACCGATGCCAAAAGCTAATGCAGCAAACACAGTTCCTACGAAAAAAGTAGAGAAAGTTGTAAAAGGAACAGTCAAAAAGAAAAAGAAATCCGAAGTAAGCAAATTCAAGGATGTGTTTATCTCAGAAGATGCTAATTCCGTAAAGAATTATATTTTTATGGATGTTCTGGTTCCGTCGATAAAAAAAGCGTTATCTGACATTGTGAAAGATGGAATTGATATGATTCTGTATGGAGACAAGCGAAGTGGAAATCGCAGTAACTCAAGTCGTGTTTCATATCGTGACTATTCTTCCGGTTCGGGACGAAGAGAAAATAATCGTTCCACAAGAACCAATTATGATTTTGCAGATTTGGTCTACGATACAAGGAGCGAAGCGGAGAGTGTGTTAGCGAGCATGGATGAAATTATGGATACATATAACGTAGTCACAGTTGCTGATATGTATGATTTATCCGGCGTCACATGCAATTACACAGACAATAAATATGGCTGGATGAACATTTCCAATGCGCAGGTTATACATGGAAGAGATGGATACATTATCAAAATGCCTAGAGTTGTGTCTATAGATTAAGGAGGATTATGAGTTACTTAATTGATTTTGAACCGTTATTGAAAACGGAATATAGTAAAAAATTCGATGAGATTCGTAAAGGTCTTGTGCTTCAGAGCTATTACAAATATGGAAAAGCATCAAGAAATTTTGTATCAGGTAATGTTGATGCGATAGGATCATTGAAAAAATGCATCGCAAAATTTGAAGAAACCGGAAATCTTGAATATCTGGCAGACGCAGCTAATTACTGTATGTTCAGATATATGTTTCCACAGGGGAAAGAGTTTTTTAAACATACTGATTTTGGTGAATCTGCTGGAATTGACGGTATGTCTGTAAAAGAAATTGAAGAATTTAAAAAGGAGAATTATTGATATGAGAAAATTAGCTATTGTTGAATCATTAGGAAGAACTGTAAACAGAGTTGGCTTTAAATTAAAAAAGCACAGCCCTGAAATTCTGATAGTAACCGGTATTGTTGGAGCTGTTGCCAGTGCTGTTATGGCTTGTAAAGCAACCACAAAACTTTCCGATATCACTGAGGAAGCAAAAGAGAAAATCGATGATATTCATGCGGATATCGAAAATGGTACCCAGACTGAAGAAGACAGCAAGAAAGAATTGACTGTTACATATGCTCAGACGGCAATTAAAATCACCAAATTATATGCACCATCCGTTATTCTTGGTGGATTATCTATTGGTGCTATTCTTACATCAAATAATATGCTCAGAAAGAGAAATGTAGCTTTAGCTGCGGCATATACAGCCATTGATAAGAGTTTCAAGGAATATCGTGGAAGAGTTGTCGATAGATTCGGTGAGGAACTGGATCGAGAACTCAAATACAACATTCGAAGAGAGCAGGTCGAAGAGACTGTTACCGATGAAAACGGTGAAACCAAAACCGTTACAAAAGAAGTTGAGGTAATCGATCCAGATAATATTGCTGGATATAGTCCTTATGCTAAATTCTATGAAGATGGATGCATTGGATGGACTAAAGATCCAGAATTTAATCTCATGTTTTTACGTCGTCAGCAGGATGCAGCTAATGATAGACTCAGGGATAAAGGCTTCTTATTCTTAAACGAGGTTTACGATATGCTCGGAATTTACAGGACAAAAATTGGTCAGCAGGTCGGATGGGTTTATGATAAAAACAACGAATATAAGGTAGATTTCGGCATCTACAATATTCATAGACCTGAGAACAGAGCTTTTGTGAATGGATACGAGAAAACAATCTTACTTGATTTCAACGTCGACGGGGATATCCTTGATATGATGTGAATGACAGGACTCGATTCAATCGGGTCTGGGAATCCCTACAGAGATATGTTCGATTATTGTTATTATTACATGAATTAAAGGAGAACCATTATGAAAGGATTATTTATATTTTTGGGCGGGGCTATATTAGGCTCCGCTATCACCTATAAATTGATGAAAAATTATTATGATCCTGAAGACTATGATGAAGAAGAGGGATACGATTATGGCGAAACAGAGCCAGATAATTCGAAAGTAACTCAGAATCAAATAATAGAAGAGAACGGATATACCCAGTATTCATCAAATATTAAAACAAACGAAAAAAGAGAGGAGGAAGATGAAATGGATAAGCCGTATATTATTACACCAGAAGAATTTAGCGACAGTGATTATAACACAGAGACTCTTTCATATTGGGCGGATGGAGTAGTCACAGATATTGATAATGAGCCTCTGACAGATGATCAGATTGAGGATTTAATCGGAGAGGATTCATTATCTCATTTTGGAGAATATGAGGATGATTCCGTATTTGTAAGAAATGATCGACTGAGAACAGATTATGAAATTCTGGCAGATACAAGAAGATATGGAGACGTTTACAATGGATAAAAATGCAGTTGAAAACAAGTATTTCAATTGGCTGGCTGATATCGTAAAGGTTGGAAACAAAGTATCATATCGTAAATTACTTGCACATCTTCATAACACTGATTTCGTATATAAATATGTCGATAGCAGTCGAGCGTCCGATGGAGAAGATCTTCGTTACAGATTTTACAACGAGATTCCTGGTATTATGAAGACTGATCTATTATATTTGGATAGTCCTTGCAGTATGCTTGAGATGATGATAGCCTTGGCTATTCGATGTGAGGAAACCATCATGGACGATCCGAGATATGGAAATCGCACTAAGCAGTGGTTTTGGAATATGATGAAAAGCTTAGGTTTGAGCTATATGAATGATGATTGTTTTGATAGAGATAAATTCCATGAAATAATGGATAAATTTTCAAAACGAGACTATAAACCAGACGGTGAAGGTGGGTTATTCACGATAAGAGGTTGTTGTAAAGATTTACGAAAACATGATATCTGGACCCAATTGTGTTGGTATTTAGACAGCATATCATAGAAAGGAACAAAAAATATGGATTTCATGAAGATTTCGACGCGTAGTGTAAAGCAGGGCGTAACCGAAATATTTCCCAAATTTATATTAAAGAAATCGTCGGATCTCATGATACGAGGTGGCGATTTTTATGCTGTATGGCGAGAAGATTTAGGACTTTGGTCAACAGAGGAACAAGACGTTATTGATATGGTGGATCAGGAATTATACAAATTCACTGAAGAACGTCGCAAAACGGCAACAGACAGTCTTGTCACTAAGTATATGTGGGATTCTGATTCAGGTTCCATTGATTCGTGGCATAAATACTGTCAGAAACGAATGCGAGATAACTTTCATCCGCTCGATGAGAAAATTATATTTGGTGACACTGAGACCACAAAGACTGATTATGCCAGTAAAAAACTCAGTTATCCTTTGCGAGAATGTGATATTTCAGGGTATGAAAAACTCATTTCAACCCTGTATGCTCCAGAAGAAAGACATAAGATTGAATGGGCGATTGGCTCTATCATCGAGGGTGATTCAAAGTATATCCAGAAATTCTTGGTTTTGTATGGTTCTGCAGGAACTGGTAAATCTACTATCTTAAATATTATACAGCGATTATTCGAGGGTTACTATTCGGTATTTGATGCGAAAGCATTGGGTTCCAGTAGTAACTCTTTTGCGTTGGAGGCGTTTAAATCCAATCCAATGGTCGCTATACAACATGATGGTGACTTATCAAGAATCGAGGATAATACTCGGTTGAATAGTTTGGTTTCTCACGAGCTTATGACGGTGAATGAAAAATTCAAGTCTACTTACGCAAATAAATTTAATGCGTTTTTATTCATGGGTACGAATAAACCTGTAAAAATCACTGATAGCAAATCTGGTCTATTGCGACGACTTATTGACGTGATGCCCTCTGGGAAAAAACTCGATCAGAAAGACTACAACGATTGTATCAATAAGATTCCTTTTGAGTTACCGGGTATTGCCTATCATTGTCATCAGGTGTATTTGAAAAATAAGGACATCTATGATGATTACGTTCCAACGCTGATGATGGGAGCCACCAACGATTTCTATAACTTTGTGGTTGATTCCTTCTCGGTATTTAAAAAGAACGATGGTACAACTCTGAAAACAGCTTGGGAAATGTATAAAACTTATTGCGATGAGACCAAAGTTCCTTATCCATATTCTCAGAGAGCATTCAAAGAGGAATTACGAAATTATTTCTGGCATTTTGAGGAAGGCTTCGACGAAGAGGCTAAAGTTCGGAATGTATATTCCGGGTTCAGGCTTGATAAATTCGAGAAAGATATGAGGAGCGAGAAGAAAAAAGATGATACCGACAAGAAATATGTTATTGAATTTATGGATGGAATACCTTCAGAATTTGACATCCTTGCGGGAGATTATCTGGCCCAATACGCCAATGAAAAGGAAACCCCAACCAAGCCATGGGATGCTGTTACCACGAGGTTACACGACATCGATGTTCATAAACTTCATTATGTCAAGATTCCAGAGAATCATATAGTCATTGACTTCGATATTAAGGACGAGTCTGGTAAGAAATCATTCGAAAAGAATCTGGAAGCAGCAAGCAAGTTTCCACCAACTTATGCTGAGCTGAGCAAGAGTGGAGCTGGCATTCATCTTCATTATATTTATGACGGTGATCCGACAAAACTCAATCGATTATATGACAAAGACATTGAAATTAAAGTATTTTCAGGAAAAAGTTCACTTAGAAGAAAGCTTACCTTATGCAACAACTTACCCATTGCACACATTAGCTCAGGTCTTCCCCTGAAAGAAGGAGGAAAAAAAGTGATAAACATTGAAGGATTTAAAAACGAACAACATTTAAGAACTATGATTAAGAAGAATCTTAACAAAGAGATTCATCCAAGCACCAGATGTAGTATTGATTTCATCTATAAACTACTAGATGATGCTTATGACAGTGGTCAGCATTATGATGTATCTGATATGAAGAATGCGGTTTATGCTTTTGCTACTCAGAGTACAAATCAGGCTCCGTATTGCATAAAGGCTGTTAATAAGATGCCGTTCAAATCAGAAGACGCTGCCCCACCGGTAGGCTCTGGTGATGATTCCCCATTGATATTTTTTGACTGCGAGGTATTCCCAAACTTATTTCTTATCAATTGGAAAGTTCAGGGTGAGAAAACACCGATTGTAAGAATGATCAATCCTACACCGCAGCAAGTTGAGGAACTTATTAAATTCAAGTTGGTTGGATTTAACTGCCGCCGATATGATAACCATATGCTTTATGCCTGCATGATGGGATATACTCCATTAGAGATTTATAATTTATCACAGAAGATTATAAATAGCAGCAAAGGTGAAAGTCGAAAATATCTGTTCGGTGAGGCGTATAATATCTCATATACTGATATTTACGATTTCGCTTCAGCTGGTAATAAAAAGAGTCTGAAGAAACTGGAAATCGAAATGGGTATTCATCATCAGGAGCTTGGACTTCCATGGGATAAGCCGGTACCTGAAGAGTTATGGCAGAAAGTAGCAGAGTATTGTGATAATGATGTTCTTGCCACCGAAGTAGCATGGAATTATCTTCAGTCTGACTGGTTGGCCAGAGAGATTCTCGCTGATCTGGCAGGTTTAACAGTCAATGATACCACCAACACATTAACTACTAAATTTATATTTGGAAACAATAAGAATCCTCAAAACGAATTTAATTATCGTAATTTAGCAGAGCCAGTATTCGAAATGGACGAAGAGACTCGCGATTTCCTGGAAGAAGCTTGTCCGGAAATGATGTCTCAGACACATGGAGAAGCTGGTTCTCTTTTACCTTATTTTCCGGGATACAAATATGAGAATGGCGTTTCTACATATCGTGGGGAAGAAGTCGGTGAAGGCGGATATGTATATGCCGAACCAGGTATGTATGGTAATGTTGCGCTTCTCGATATTGCATCAATGCATCCTCATAGTACCATTGCTGAATGTCTGTTTGGTGTCAGATACACGAAAGCATATCGCGATATTGTTGAAGGCCGTGTAAGCATTAAACATGAAGCGTGGGATGAAGTTGACAAAATGCTTGACGGAAAACTCAAACCATATATTCAGAGGGTTAAGGATGGCGAGTTAACATCTAAAGATTTGGCTAATGCATTGAAGACAGCAATCAACTCTGTATATGGTCTTACCTCGGCGACATTCTCTAATCCATTCCATGATGCTAGAAACAAGGATAATATTGTTGCTAAGCGAGGCGCTCTGTTCATGGTGGATCTTAAACATGAGGTACAGAAGCGTGGATTCACCGTTGCTCATATCAAGACAGACTCAATCAAGATTCCGGATGCGACACCAGAAATCATTAAGTTCGTTATGGACTTTGGTAAGAAGTATGGTTATACATTCGAGCATGAGGCTACATATGACAGAATGTGTCTGGTAAATAATGCAGTTTATATCGCTAAGTATAAAGATCCAGAAGGATGTGAAGCTCTTTACGGATACGCACCTGGAGATAATAAAAAACATAAAAATGATCCATGGACAGCTACAGGTAAACAGTTTGCAGTTCCATATGTATTCAAAACTTGCTTCAGTAAAGAGCCAACGACCATCAACGATATGAGGGAGACATTCTCTGTGAAATCAGCTTTATATTTGGATATGAATGAAAAACTTCCTGATGTATCTGAATACGAGAAGAGATTGGAAAAACTGGAATCCGATTACAAGAAAGGTAAAATCTCAGACACTACTTTTGAACCAGAAGCGGCAGTTCTTCAAGATCAGATTAACGATGGTCACAATAGACAATTCGTAGGAAAGGTTGGAGAATTTTGTCCGATTAAACCGGGTTGCGGTGGAGGTTTGCTTGTACGAGAACAGAATGGTAAGTTCTACGCAGCGACCGGCACGACTGGATACCGTTGGCTCGAATCGGAGCAGTTCTTAAAGAAAGCTGACGAAGATGTAGAAGTTATCGATCCAGAAACGGGAAAGACGAAGAAAGTAGCAGGAGCTCAGCTTATCCGTGGAAACGAAGACATTATTGATCGCTCATTTTATGATGCATTGGTTAATGATGCTATTGAGGCAATATCTAAATATGGCGATTACGAATGGTTTGTATCGGACGATCCTTATATTGCTAAAGAAAAACCATTACCAGACTTCATGAATATTCCAGATGGCTATGAAGAAGAAATACCTTTCGCGTAAGGAACAGGCCCTTTAATGAGAAGAAAATTAAGGAGGTATGTTTATGAAACATTATTTAAAAAATAAAGAAGGAGATGTCAAATACACCGTAGATATGTATTGTGGTCATCCGAACATGGTTGGAAATTCAACTGTCAGTGTAGGATGTGACGGCAAGTGTGAGCATTGTGAATACGGTGTAGCGCAGTTATCTATGAAAGATTTTTATAAAATAATTAGATATGCAAATATCGACTTTAAACAGTGAAAACTAAGAGTCTTGGCTAAAATAGCTGAGGCTCTTTTGTTTTATATTTACAACTTTCCAACTTATTTTCCAGAAAGAGAGGAATCATTATGGATAAGAATTATGAATTATTTATTGAGCAGCTTATAAATGGTATTCACAACATTACGGATATTCCATTGGAGAATATCAAATTTACGAATAAGGAAGGAGATCGATTAAACATTACATTCGCAGAGCATGACGACGCTTACGAAGTCTGCAGTGTGCATGTAGACGAACTTTACACAGCATATCAGGATGGAGTTAAACTTAACGCTATTATCAATTATTTCGGTAATGATGTGCTTCATGCGAAAAACAATAACATATACGACAAAACCAAAACGTTGATGGATTATGATACCGCTAAAAGCAGACTATTTGTGAGGTTACTTAATTGTGACAGAAATGCTGATGTATTAAAGAATGTCGTGCATAAGACTCTTGGCGATATTGCTTTTACCGTTTATGCAATATTGGATGATAATAGAAAAGACCTTATTAGCACTAAAATCCTCAAATTTATGGTTAAAAAATGGGGTAAAACCGAAACTGATATTTTTAACGAAGCTCTTGAAAACACTTATCGTGCAACGCCGCCACGAATCTATAAGTGGGAAGGTATATTACGTGATGAACCTTATGCAGGTGAGAGTTTTATGAATGATGAGGATGTCTGCGATTTAGATAAATCGTTTAGTGGAAACATACTCAGTACCACAAGAAAAACGAACGGGGCAGTTGCCGTATTCTTACCTGGTGTAGCTGAAAAAATATCCGAATTATTGGATTCCGATTTTTACATGGTATTCACCAGTATCCATGAAGTCATGATTCATAGAACAGGATCGGGTGTTGATCCGAAAGATTTGAAACTCGTTCTGAGGTATACTCTTCGTGAAGTAACCCCAAGTAGCGATTATTTAACATCAAAAATTTACAAATACAACAGAAAAACACATAAATTTGAATGTGTAACAGATTGAAACAAAGCCTGGCTAATGCTGGGCTTTTATATTTTTAAAGATTAAAGGAGATTAAAAGATTATGGAACTTACATTTGCACCAAAAGATATTTTACAGGTTAACGACACAAGAATTATTCACAGAAACTTCAGAGGAGAGGGTAGCAAATTCAATCGTGAAGGAGATCGTAATTTCGCGATGATTATTCCGACTCAGGATCTGGCGGATGAACTTATCAGTCGCGGTTGGAACGTGAAGATTAAAGATCCGAGAGAAGAGGGTGAAGAACCGTTCATGTATCTTCCAATCAAAGTTAAATTCAATGATCGCGGACCTCAGATTTATCTTGTGACAGGTGATCGCACTAATAGATTGGGTGAGGATGTGGTATCCATGCTCGATGATATTGATATTCGTTCAGTGGATCTGGATATTAGACCATACGATTGGGAAGTTAATGGTAAAACCGGACGAACTGCTTATCTGCAGGCAATGGAAGTTACTCAGGAGATTGATAGATTTGCTGCAAGAATGGCAGAAGAAGAGCATCCGGAGGAATGAAGTAATGAATAATCCAACACGAATTATTATAGCAGGAATCTTCGGATACACTGCTTATCGAATCTCGAAAGAACTCAGCAGTGCTTTCATTGCTGTAAAGGCTATTAACTGTGGAATGATGCTGGAGGCGACTGGAAATGAAAAGAAAGATTATTGATATTTTAAAGAAGCTGTTCAATACACATTCGCCTAGTGCTATGTATCATGAAATTATGTATAGAAAGGAATCACATTGACAGACTTCTTATGTGATTATCAAATGGAAGCCGTGTATAAAATGAAAAATGGCTGTATTCTCAACGGAGGGACTGGTTCTGGTAAATCCAGGACTGGTCTCTATTATTATTTCAAAGAGAATGGTGGTAGTTTTGTTAATCAGGAATTTGTACCAATGAAGAACCCTCAGGATCTTTACATTATCACAACAGCGATGAAAAGAGATTCTCACGAATGGGATTTTGAATTGGCTAATTACAGAATGTCCGTACATCCAGATAAAAATGAATTATATCCAAGACAGATCGTGGTGATAGATTCTTGGAATAATATAAAGAAGTATGGCGAGATTCAACGAGGATTCTTTATATTTGACGAAGATCGGGTCACTGGATCGGGAGCTTGGGTAAAAGCATTTCAGAAAATCGCTAAAAACAACAACTGGATTATATTATCGGCAACTCCTGGAGATTGTTGGGCTGATTATATTCCAGTGTTTGTGGCGAACGGCTTCTATAAAAATAAAACGGAGTTCTGCAGAGAGCATGTGGTATATTCCAGATTTACTAAATATCCGCAAATAGACCGATATCTGAATACTGGCAGACTGTTGAGATTGAGAAACAATATTCTCGTTGATATGGATTTCAGTAGGCATACTGTTCAGCATCATATTGATATTAGTGTATCTTATGATATTCCAAAATACAAAGATGTTATGAGAAACAGATGGGACCCATATAAAGACGAGCCTATTCAGCAGGCTTCTCAGCTTTGTTATATTTTGAGAAGAATTGTAAATACCGATGAATCTCGTGTGGTAGCTCTTATGGAGATATTAGAGAAAGTCCCAAGGGCTATTATATTTTACAATTTTGATTACGAACGGGAGATGTTGCTACACTTATTTAGCGACGATGAATATATAGGATATGAAGTTGCTGAATGGTCCGGACATGCTCATCAACCAGTGCCAGATGCCAAGCGATGGATATATTTGGTTCAGTATACGGCTGGATGTGAGGGATGGAATTGTATTAAGACTGATACTATTATATTTTTCTCTCAAAATTACAGTTACAAAGTTACAGAGCAGGCGTGTGGACGAATTGATAGGCTAAATACCCCATATCATGATTTATATTATTACCATCTAAAGAGTAGGTCGGGAATTGATATGGCAATAACTAAAGCTTTAAATAGGAAGAAAAAATTCAATGAAAGGAAATTTGCTGGATGGGATTAAGTGATTTAAAAGTAACACCCTTCGGACTCCCTAAAATTAAAAAAGGCTCGTGGATCAGAATTGGCGGAGTCAGAGCCTTGAATATTTATGTAGATCATCACTTCAACTGGTTTCAGAAGAGAATGATTAAATGGTGTTTCGGTTTTACCGTGGAGGATGACAGTGAGGAATAACGCGAAAATCACAACTCCTTTAGTAGAAAAGGAGGGCAAAACTGTGACAGATTATGAATATTTATTTAGTATGAACTTACAGGCGAAACTTAAAGAAAAGATTCAGGGAGCTATATATGTAAAGGTTAACGAGAATGACAGTCTGGTTATTAAGGTCACGAGACGTGATGGCAATAACTTTGACGTGTCATTTACTGACTTTGCAAATAGAATGCTTAATGGATTGACTACAGATTACGCAGCTTACGAGGTCGTATAAAAGTATAAGAAATTTGTAATGACACAATTTTTCAAATGAGTTAAAGGACTCAGCGTTAAATACGTTGGGTCTTTTAATTTTGTTTAGACTGGAGGAGAACCATGATTGCAAGAAAATATGAGACAAGGTTAGATGAAAACGGGTTGGTCGCTTTCGAAAAAGTTTGGTCCAAAAGGGTGGATAGTTACTATTCGAATCATCAATTCAGAAATCCGGATGAGGTATATAAATTATGTAAAACTCTTAAACTGGACACTTATGCAGAAGAACATGTATTTTTACTCATTTTCGATTTCAAAATGCATTTTAAATCGTTCATTGAGATGGGTATTGGAACTAATCGCACTTGTGTTATTGACAGAAGAGGTATAGCTCAAAAAGTTCTTATACTTAATGCAGGAGCATTCGTTGTCGTTCATAATCATCCATCTGGAGATCCGACTCCTAGTAAACTAGATATCGATGCTGCAAAAACTATTGATGAAATCGGGCAGTTAATAGACATTCCTATGAAAGATTTCATGATGATTGGTTCGGAAACTTACTATAGTGTTAAAGAAAATGGGGATATTTAGGAGGTGTTTGCATGTGAACTATCATAATATAACCACGGATGATATGCGGAATGGTGATGGACTTAGAACAGTTCTTTGGGTTGCAGGGTGTGATCATCACTGTGATGGTTGCCAAAACCCGATAACTTGGAATCCGAATGGAGGTATCTATTTTGGATATGCTGCAGAGCAAGAGCTTTTTTATCATCTGTATAAAAAACATATTAGCGGTGTAACGTTTTCTGGGGGAGATCCATTGCTTCCTGAGAATCGTGTCACTATTTTTCATTTAGCTAAATATATCAAGCAATATATTCCGGGAAAGACAGTCTGGATTTATACCGGATATTTGTGGGAAGAGGTTAAAGATCTGCCAGGAATGCGATGGGTTGATGTTTTGGTTGATGGAGAATTTAAACAGGAACTCGCTGACGTCAAATATCACTGGGCTGGCAGCACAAATCAAAGAGTGATTGATGTACAAGAAAGTCTTAAAGAAGGACGAGTTATTTTAAAGGAGGATTGAAATGGTAGATAGCCTGATTATCAATATCGATACATCAAATGGTAAAGATAATACAGTATTAATTGTTGGAAGAAAGACCGTTGGACAACAAGTTGAAATTGTTAACGCATTTCAGGGAGAAGAAGCGCTGGAATTATATAGCCGTTTGAGTACAGTTAAGAAAGGAAAAATGTCATGATTTTATTTAATGGCGTTTTTAAATTGATTGGATGTATCTTATTATATATTTCTGTATATAGTGGGATGAGCGCATTTATTGGATTCAATTTAAGTAAAAAAGATAAGGTCATAACATGTTTGTTTACACTTGCGGCAGGTGCTTATTTAATTGCGGGAGATTGATATGGAATACATATATAAGGAAGTTAATTTCACAAAGTATTGTCCTCTGTGCGAGGAATCAGATACATGTGAGGAGAAAGACCCATGTAATGTATGTTTGTTCTTTCCTATGAATGAGCATTCAGAGAAACCGGTCTATTTCAAACCTAAAAAGAAATAATCATTATTACGGAGGAGACTATTTATGGCAACCAGAGATTTACACGATCAGAAAATTCTCAGAGCTTTGGAGGGAATTGAGAAGCAGCTTAAAGTACAGAACGGAATATTCGGAGATATGTCCGCCGGAGTTAATTGCAATATGAAATGTAAAGAGAAAGACGGAAAGATTGTTACGTCTAATCTTCGCATTTTCACCAATCCGGACGGAAGTAAGACACCAATTGTTCCATCTGTACATGTTAGATATTATGTACGATTTACTACGAAAAGCGGCGGTGATGTAACCAATATCACGAATGGTAAGGCTTTATGGGATAGTAATAATGTCGAAGTATTAAACTCGGCTATTGAGATTTATTTTTACGTGGAGGGATGAAAAAGTGAATGATTAAGAAATGGATGCCACAATATCAAGGTAAACCAATGCCACCTGACGAAATTGACATTTGTCCTAAGTGCGGTGGAACTGGTTTAAGTACTTCGGGAAGAAAATGCGCAAAGTGTAAAGGAACAGGATATTACCATCGAAAGGATGAATAAAAACAATGATTCAAGTAATACAGCATGGAAATAAAAAGAGAATCGTGTGCCAGAATTGCGGCGCTCTTTTAAGTTATGAGAGAGAAGAGAAATGAGTAAATCATTGTGTCATGATTGTCGACATAATTGCACCAATCATAAAACTAAATCCTGCATCAATTATAAAGGAATTTGGTGTAATGTCGAATATGGTAGAGTTATTAAAAAGAAAATCAAGGGATGCAAGGATTACGAAAGGAGAGAAAAATGAGTCATATAGGTATAGGCGGAAATCTCATTCAGCCAAATAAGCAGTGTTTGTCTTGTAAATATTGGGAACCAGCTCATAAATCTTATTTTGGATTTTCTATAGGCGGTGGCTGTAAAGCTGGATATTGTAAGAAAAGGGGTATAAAGAAATGATCAAAATTATTAAACCTGGATATAGAAAAGAAGTTGAGTGTATTAAATGTGGAGCTCTTTTAAGTTACGACGAAAAAGAAGATGTGCAAAAAGAAGAATCTAAAATTTCAGCTGGTGGTCAGGGATTTGCAGTGAATGCCGGACGATATATTATTTGTCCTCAATGCAAAAATAAAATTATGTTAAGTGCTGCAAGATAAGGAGCAGAAAGAATGCAAAGAGAAAAATTTGTTGATGGTTTACGCAGCGGTGTTAAATTTACAGATGCTGAACGAAATGAGATCGTCAAAAAGGCTGTAGAACATCGTGGAATTGAAACGACAGGTATTATATGTATGGAAGAGATGGCAGAATTACAACAGCAGATCAGCAAATATTTAAGAGGATGCGGAGATATACTTTGTCTTTTGGAAAAAATGGCAGATGTTTATATTTGTTTGAAATATATTGAGAAAGTTTTTGAAATTCATCCAGATCAAATTCTAAAAGCCATAGATGTAAAATTATTAAGAGAGAAGGGACGATTAGATGATTAAGTTACTAATCTTTTTAGCTTTTATTTATATCCTGGCATCTGTGTTAAAAATATTTATATCCGACTACGATAAATGTTATTCGGAAATGGAAAACGCTGGGATTGCAGCTTTCAATTGTTGTTGCGGGTTAACTGGCGGAACTCGACACACTGATTATCTGCAGGAGAATTGCGTTGATTGTCCGTATTTAGTGTTGTCCGATAAGAAAGGAGAAAAGAAATGATCAAATTAGAAGTTGAGGAGTATTGTGATGACTGTCCGGAGTTTGACGCTCATGTAGAGAAAGAGGTACTATTCGCTGGTTATTCTAAGAAATATTGTAACACAAATATTACATGCGAGCATAAAGACAAATGTAAACGTTTAAAAGATATGATTGAAAAGGAGGCTAAGAAAAGAAATGATTAAATTAGAAAATGTGGTTCTGGATAGTCTAGAGCAGATGAAGTTTATTATCGAAGGTATGCGAAATCCTATGAATTCATGGGAGAAGAGTGATAGTGGCATAGGCTGCGATGACCATTTATGCAGAAGCCATTGCGCGTTTAGTCCTGAGTGGTGTGGTAACACTCAGAGATATGTAGTAGGTCTTAACGACCATTCTCTCATGCAGCGCTTATCCAACGCAGGTACAGAGCATCGAAAGTATATGAGGATGATGCCGGTATATGTGAGAATTACAGCGCCGTTGTATTGGTGGAAAGAATTCGATACATACAAGGTTGGTACTGTCGCTAATAGCTGTAGTACAATGCATAAGATTCAGGAGAAGGAGTTTACACTGGATGATTTTTCACACGAACATCTCGACATCCGAACACGTAAGATTTTAGAAGAAACAATAAAGGCGTTAAATGATTATAGATATATATATATTAACTATAATCCAGATGATTTTGAAATCAAAGGTTGTCCGAGCAAAAAAGACATTTGGTGGCAGATGATTCAGCTTCTTCCGAGCAGCTATAACCAGACCCGTAATGTTATGATGAATTATGAGGTGCTGGCAAATATTTACAGACAGCGGAAGAATCACAAGCTGGATGAGTGGAGAGAGTTTTGTAAATGGATTGAGAGATTGCCGTATAGTGAGATGATTACTGGTAAGGAGGATTCAGATAATGAGTGATGACAAAGTATCCGTAAAAGAAGCTCTTGATAAACTGTATGATTTATCATGGATGATCGGATCTACGGCGATGGAATATTTAACCGATAAAGATGGTGAAAAAATAAGAGATTATATTGGGGTAATCGAAGATCGAATTAATGATTTGGAGGGGGAACTGTCCGAATTTAAAAAGTATTTTGAACCATACGATATTGATGAGGAAAATGCTGAAGCTATTATTAGATCAAAGTGCCCCAATATAGACTCGGCCAAGGACTACATTCAGTCCCGACTTGCCGAAGATGATCCTATGAATTTTAGTGTTGGAAAAATTGTTCATGATCTCATGGCTAAAGAACTTGCTGAAGATCTTAGGAAACAGATTTTAGAGGAGGATTCAAAATGTTAGCTTTGATATTCGGAGTGCTATTTGCGGTGTCGTTTTTAGGATTTGCGATAACCTCCAGGACTAAATACAGCGCTGCGTCACATCTCTTTTGGGGTGTGGCGTTTATTATTTTCACGGTATGTTTCACCTGCGCATTTTGCTACACCATTGGAACATCTGATTTACCGATGTGGGTTAAATTTTTATTATTAAAATGAGGAAGAATTGTGTATGAGATGTAACCGAAGAATAGTAACGAATGGCGCTTACAGAAGATTCAGGCGATTCGTTAGATGGTTTAAGAATTCTGGTGCTGGAGCTCGTTGTGTTACAAATAACAAACGAAAAATGGGCGGACAGAATACACTTCGTCCAGTTCAACTCAGAGTATGGCGCGAAAGAAAACATAATTAAAATGGAAAGGAAAATTTAAAAATGATCAACATATTTCGAAAAATGAAACAGAAATCGAAAGACCGGATATTTTCAGAATATCCATGTGCTGATTTTCTACACAACGCACTTCATTTTTTGGCACGCAATAAGCCAGAAGTTACATATGGCGAAATTTGTTATGCTTTATTGAAAAGTGGCAATAAGCTTACAGATGAGGAACAAAAGATATTTGATAACTATCGTAAAACCGGGCAGCTTGAGATGATGTCCGACGATAATATCGATGATTGGGAGGATACGAAATGAAGAAAAAACTCAGATTTATTTTACTCACGGTTTTGTGTCTCTGCCTTATTGGCGGAGTTACCGGCTGTGCGGCGCTGGATGACGCTATTAATGAGATCAAAGGAAATCTCGTAGGTAATGGTTATACGATCCGTACTTACGATAACTATGGCTCAAAAGTTATGACTACAACTGGCGATAAAATCAATATTCAGGGCAATCCGGTTAAGACGACTTCTTATAGTAGCGACGGATCTGTTGTTACGGGATACGAAATGTCATCCGTGATCACGATCAATATTGACGGCAAAGAAATTCAGAGTTGTGGTGATACATGTATATTCGAACAGAATGGACTACAGCCTGACGTAGACTTTGTACAAGCTGATATTTACAGTCAGTCGACTGGTAAGCTTTCCGATAATACATATGTAGCAGGTATCGTGAATAAATATAAGAATTACTTTGGTAAGTCACGAGTTGTGGTTATTAAAAGTCAGCTTGGACAGCCTATCGTAGCATATTCCGGAGATGAGGTATATTGGAAAATTCCTAAAGACTTGCCTAAAATGACAAAATTGATGATTGATGGTAAAGCTCTTTATATTCACAGAGCTAATTTTCAGATTATTGATACGGCGTTGTTAGATTAAAAGGAGAAGTAATTATTTTTTCGCGTAAGAAACATCTTCTATAATGAGAAAATTATTTTAAGGAGGAATTTATATTATGACAAATCAAGGCAAGGTAAAAGCAGTAGTATTAGCAGGAACCGGGGCACTGGGAATGTTATATTGGAAAATGGCGTGCAAAGATTGTGATTCTATTGAGGATTGCGATTCAACAGGTGTCGCTATTCGAAAAGCTACTAGCAGTGTGTTATGGGGGATGCTTTATTGCACAGCGATAAAAGTTATAAGTGATATAGCATACAAATAATTTTATCAAGACATTTGGCTCAGAGTAAAATCTGGGTCTTTTGTTTTTGCTCAAGCCATTATAATAAGGAAAGGATTTTTCAGAAATGAGAGGTAGAGCACCCGATCCGGGACGGTCAGTTAAAGCAATTAAGAGGGATAAACAAAGACACTATGCCGGGTTAGAGTATTATGGGAAGACAGTTGATATGACATGGTTTAAAAGAAAACCGTATGATATTAAAAATAACAGAAATGGAGACGACTAACATGGAACATCTTATAAAGAAAATAGCTGATATTTCTAAAGAAAAAGATTGTCCTATCAATTTATCGATTACTCCGGATAATAAATTAACAATCATGGTAGCCACTAAAAAACGCATTTTTCGATTACTAGATGCCGATGAGTCTGAAGAATACATATTAAATACTATTATTGAGGCGATTAAAACGTCTGAGAAAGGATTTACATTATGACAGGAAATGAATATCAGGATTTAGCAGCTAGAACTATTAACAAAGGATTGACTTTTGAAGAGCAGAAGTTTCATGCGCTTCATGGTATGGTTGGTGAGATTGGGGAAATCCATTCTATTTATCAGAAAATGTATCAGGGACACGCATTTGAAGTCGATCATGTAAAGAAAGAATTTGGGGATTTACTTTGGTTTATCGCTGAATATTGCACAGCTAAAGGATGGAGCCTGGATGATATCATGCGCATGAACATTGACAAACTTAAAGAAAGATATCCGGACGGATTCAAAGCGGAGCAGTCATTACACAGAAAGGCGGGTGATATTTAATGGATTTCTTGATTATGGTTATTGCTTTTTATTTGGCGGTTGGTTTATTCATTACTTACGCAGCATTGAAAGATGATCAGTTTACGGAAAGTATATTCGAACTTGGATTTTTATTAAAGATTTTCGTTATGATTGTATGTATATTGTCAGCTCCAATTATTTTAATCAACGCGTTTATGAGTGACAGTAAGAAATGAGGTGGCATCATGTCTAAGAGAGCAGAATTACGTAGAACTCAACGGGAAGAAAAGAGAGCGAATACTGCTACATATAATCTCACACAGGCTCAGTTGGATGCTATTGTCAGTGAGAAAATTGGAAAGAAGATTGCTGAGACGAAACAAGAGATTTACGAGGAGACCGTAAATACTGTTATGGCCTTGGTACTCACATTACCTTTGGAAGTTCTTATGGACCACTACTGGCAGAAGAGTTATCGACAGAGGTTACCGGGATTTGTGGATAAGGTTCTTGCGTACTACGAAAAATGGCAGGACGGAGAAATTGATATGGAAGACCTCAAGAAAGATTTATGGGAGTTTGGTGGAATACGGCTTGAGGGAGCTACTATTGAGGAGGGCGATTTAGATGGAAAATGATATTCGCAGGAACGGGTCTGGATATGTAGATCCGACTGCATATAAAGCAATTAGAAACGCGACGAAAGAAGAACGTAAAAGAGAGGTCGATCCAGAGCAGAGATTTAATGATTTCCTCACAGCTATCTTTGCTATTTGTGATCTGTCAGATTTTCATATCGAGGAACGTATCGTTGTAAAAGATAAAAGAACTGGAAAAATTTGGAGGTGAACAGATATGATATTTGTAATTAAATCTGGAATAAAAAGAGATAGATTTGATACTATAGGGCTTCGCGAAAAACTTTATAAGGAACTCAATCAGGAGGGAAAACATCAGGTCGTTATGTTGCCAAAGGATTGTACATATGACGTCATTAATGATTTTAACCGTGAGGATATAAAGGTCATCATCAAAGAGATTGAGAAAGGATGATTGGAGTTGGACAAGAGGAGAGGTAGACCTAAGAAAATTGATAGCAGGACTGAGCAGTATCGTCTTAGAATGAATAAAGAAGAAAGCTTTTGGTTGAATCAATTATGTAAAAACGAAGGTTTATCCAAAGCGGATGCACTCAGAACTCTCATCAAGATGGGGTATGATATGTCTAAAAATGGAGCATTTAATGGATATCCAAAAAATGTTGAAGACGATTCGACAATTAATGTGTATCCAAAAAATACCTATCAAATCATGAAAAACTGGATAAAATAGGGCATTTATAGTCTATTTTGGGGCTAAATTGAATTAATGGATATCCAAAAAATCATTTTTATATATCAGGGGAATACCCCCCCTATTATTAATATGATAAAAATTTAATAATATATATAAGAATTAAATGCCAGTATTCCCCTAGGAATATTTTCTTGATTGGAGGTTTTGCATATGGAAACAATTAGCGAATTAGAAGCCATCGAAATTTTTGGCGATAATTTACGTGATCTCATGGAAGACGTGAGAATTAATCAAAGCGAATTAGCAAAAGAGTCGCGATTGACCCAGTGCACGATAAGCAAATATTTGAATAAACAAAGAATGCCGAGTATGAAGGCGATTATGAATTTATGTTATGCGTTAAATTGTGACTACAACGATTTGTTGCCAGATTATTATTTGGTGAGATAAGTTGAAATTTAATGAACGAAAGGTAGGATATTAATATGAACACGTTGGAATGGGCTAAGAACGAGATTGCTATTGCAAGTAAGAGAGAAAGAGGAAATAAACCAGAGAATGAATGGGATTATGGTTGTGCGTGTTATGATAGCGCACTCAAGGCTTTTGAAAGTCTTTTAGGCGATGGTCATGGCGGTACGAGTATTAGTTTTACCAAGAATATTCTTAACCGTTTGATCGACAGAAAACCACTCACTCCTATCGAAGATACAGAGGATATGTGGAACTATGTACATGATAAAAAAGACGGCAGTAAGTGTTATCAGTGTAAAAGAATGAGTAGCTTATTTAAGTATGTTGCCAAGGACGGTTCCGTAAGTTATAGCGACTTAAATAGATGCTACTGCGCAAGTAAAGAGAAATCATCTATAAACTGGTTTAATGGTTTTATATTAAGTATTTATGATGAGATGTATCCAATCACAATGCCTTATATGCCAAATAATAAATCTGACATCATAGTACGCGATGAACTTTTGACTGATCGAAAAAATGGAGATTATGATACCATTGCTATTTTATACATTAAAAGAGCGAATGGTGAAAAAGTTGAAGTGAACAGATACTTTAAAGAGAATGATGTATCATTTACGGAAATCTCTTTAGAAGAATATAAAGAAAGACAAAAGCTGCACGAAGAACGGATTAAGAAAGAAGCGGTATGTGCTCTCAATTAATTCGCTTAAATTACATTTCCTATAATGGAATCATATAAAGTTTACGTTATATTTCAGGAGGAAACTAAAATGAAGAAAGTAAAGGAATTTATTGAGGAACACAAAATGAAAATTGCCGGAGTAATTGCTTGCGGAGTTTCATGTGGAATCGGAGTGTATGTAGGATATAGATATTGTATTAGGCACAACACAGTTTTAGATGATGGCGTCATAAAACATGTGATTGACGATGCCATTAAACGATATGATAACTGGACGAGTGCATATGGTGTTTGTATTGACGATGGATATAATTCTACTGAACTCGGCAAGATCGGCGAAAAAATGATGAAAGTTGGGGTTCCATCTGATAAAGTATTTACACACTTTATAGCAATCGGAAAACCGGAAAACAAATGAAACTTTATATTCTAAGAACAGGGCGCTAAATTTACAGGCGCTCTTTCTTTTGGCTTGAAAGGAGTAATGATGAGCGATTTCGATACGAAGCGTGATGGAGTTAGATGTGAGATTATAGAGACTGGTGAGGTATTTAATTCTCTTCAGGCATGTGCAGATAGACTTGGCGTTAGTGCACGTTGGCTTAATAGAGTGAGTCAGGGTAAAGGTTTATATTCTGTGCATGGCTATCATATCAAACGGTCCGACATTAAGCCATCAGTAAATCGTGGCGGCAGACCTGGCGTGAAAGTTAGATGCGTAGAAACTGGAGAAGTGTATAACTCCATCACGAGTTGTGCAGAAGCTATAGGTGGAACGCCAAGCAGAATACATGATATCATTCATGGTTCTAAATATAGACACACACACCATGGTTTACATTTTGAAATTTACAAAAAATAGCATATGGGAAAAAAACATGTAGAGCGAAAATTACATTCCCTTTAATAGGAGAGAGATAACTTAACCGCCAAAATTGGTAGTTACGTTGTCTCTTTATTTTTGGACTCTTAGATCAGTCTGGTTAGATCAGCCGCCTCATAAGCGGTGTGTCCTCGGTTCAAATCCGAGAGAGTCCATCTCATGAAAGGAGAAAACCATGAGAGAGAACCAATATCAGGCAGGACTGAAGAAGAGATTGAAAAGCATGTTTCCTGGCTGCTTGGTGACCAAATTAGATTCGAGTGATATCCAAGGCATTCCTGATTTGCTTATTTTGTATAAAAACAAATGGGCTATCCTTGAAGTTAAAAAAGATGCAGAAGCACCGCATCGCCCGAACCAAGATTACTATGTAGCCAAATTAAACGAGATGTCTTTTTCGCGCTTCATTTTCCCTGAAAACGAGGAGGAAGTTTTAAATGAACTTTATAAAGCATTCAAATCTTAGCGGACATGCTCCGTTCAGCCCGTCTCAACCAGCGTGGCTGAGATACGATGACGACAAAGCAATCAAATATTTAATTGCCAAGAAAGCATCCGAAAGAGGAACCAGACTTCATGCATGGGCTAAAGAAACAATTGATATGAAAATTAAACAGCCTCGATCCAAGAAGACTTTGTATTCATATGTAAATGATGCAATTGGTTTTCGAATGGATACTGAGGTTGTTTTATATTATTCTCCAAACTTTTGGGGAACTGCAGATTCTATCTGTTTCAGAGATAACGTTCTGAGAATCCATGATTTGAAAACCGGTACAGGACCAGTTCATGAGGAACAGGTTCTTGTGTATGCCGCATTATTCTGTCTTGAATATAAGATTCGCCCAGGCGATATTGAGATGGAATTACGAATCTATCAAAATGATGACATTGATGTTCTTAAACCAACAGCATCCGACATTGTTCCAATCATGGATAGAATTATTCATTTAGATAAACTTATTAATCAAGCAGTTGAGGAGGGTTAACCATGAATCCAGTAGCAGAAGAAATTGAGTCGTATATCGGGTCATCCTCAATGTCTGGTAAAGATTTCCTTGAACATTATGGGATACGCCGTCGTTCAGGTCGATATCCTTGGGGTTCTGGAAAAGACCCTTATCAAAGTGGTAGAGACTTTCTTGGTCGAGTTGAGGAAATGCGTAAATCAGGTTTTACATACACAGATGAAAATGGAAAGAAATGGACCGGAGATCCAGCTATTGCAAAATCACTTGGATATTCTACAACAGATTTCAGAACTGTTTATGCGATTGCGAAAGATGAGCGTAGATCAGACATGGTTGCTACAGCTCGACGTCTGAAAGAAAAAGAAGGAATGAATAATTCTGAGATAGGAAGAAAGATGGGAATTAATGAATCTTCCGTAAGATCATTACTCGATCCTAATTCCGAATCAAAGATGAAGCAGGCTAGAGAAACTGCAGAATTTCTTAAAAAACAGGTTGATAAAAAGAAAATGGTCGATGTCGGAGCAGGTGTTGAGCGGGATCTCAACATCTCGAAAGAGAAACTCGATCAGGCGTTATTCATGCTGCAGGCTGAAGGTGGATATGAGGTTTACGGTAACCGTTTTCCGCAGGCAACCAATAGAAATCAGATGACCACACAAAGAGTGTTGTGTGTTCCGGGAACGACACATAGCGATATCTATAATTTCGATAAAATTCAGACTGTAAAGGATTATATATCAAGAGATGATGGACAGACCTTCGAAAAGAAATTCCATTATCCGGAAAGCCTTGATTCTAAGCGTCTTGCTATTCGGTATAAAGAAGACGGCGGTATAGATAAGGATGGCGTCGTTGAACTTAGGCGCAATGTTCCAGATTTGTCACTTGGCGAATCCAGGTATTCTCAGGTTCGTATCATGGTTGATGGAAAGAAATACATCAAGGGTATGGCTGTTTACAAGGATGATAGCAACTTCCCGCCAGGAGTCGATGTAATCTTTAATACTAATAAATCTAAGTCAGTTCCAAAACTGGAAGTTCTTAAAGATATTAAGAAAGATCCAGATAATCCGTTCGGTTCTTTGATTAAAGATGCCGACCAAGGTGGACAGTATTGGTATACAGATAAAAAGGGCAATAGGAAACTTGGTCTGATAAATAAGCGTTCAGATGAAGGAGATTGGGGCGATTGGAAAGATGCTTTGCCATCACAGTTCTTGTCTAAACAGTCGAAGGCTATGGCCGAGAAACAGCTCGGTATTGCTAAAGCAGATAAGCAGGCAGAGTTTGATTCGATCATGGCTCTTACTAACCCAACAGTTAAGAAATATTATCTGCATAAATTCGCAGAAGATTGTGATTCAGCAGCCATACATCTCAAAGGTGCTTCCTTACCGGGACAGAAGTATCATGTAATTCTTCCGGTCACATCGATGAGCGAAAAAGAAGTATATGCTCCTGGTTATCCAGACGGTAGTAAGCTTGCACTCATTCGTTACCCGCATGGAGGAACATTTGAAATTCCGATATGTACTGTAAATAATAAGAATAAAGAAGCCATTAGTATGATTGGTAAAACTTCACAAGATGCCATCGGTATCAATAGTAAAGTTGCCGATCGTTTGTCAGGAGCTGATTTCGACGGTGATACGGTAATGTGTATACCAACTCATGATAGAGGCGGAAAAGTTAAGATCACTTCTACTCATCCATTAAAAGGTCTCGAAGGATTTGATCCTAAGATGTCTTATGGTGGAGAGAAGAAAGTAGACGCCAATGGAAAAGAGCATTGGTATCGTAATGGTTCTGAGTACAAGCTGATGAAGAAGACTGATACTGAGATGGGTAAGATTTCCAATCTTATTACAGACATGACACTTCTTGGAGCTAGCGAAGACAAACTTGCCAGAGCAGTACGCCATTCGATGGTAGTTATCGATGCCGAGAAACATCACCTTGATTACAAACAGAGTGAGAAAGATAACAATATCGCCGCACTGAAAGTAGAATATCAGGGCAAGAGTACTGGCGGTGCATCAACTATCATATCGAGAGCTAAAGGCGAAGTAAAGGTTGATAAGCGACAAGGTACACCTAAGTATAACATAAAAGGAAAAGAATGGTACGATCCTTCTCGTCCAGAAGGTGCTCTTATCTATAAGAAAGCAGACGATGCTACCTATACCACGCACAAGCTCAATAAGAAGACTGGCGAAATGGAAGAAGTAACAGTTGTCCGCAAAACCAACAGTACGAAGATGGCTGAGACCGATGATGCTTATACCCTGGTATCCCAGTACCGTCATCCCATGGAGGGGGTATATGCAGATTATGCCAACAGCATGAAGCATTTGGCTAATCAGGCACGTATTGAAGAGACCAAGGCTGGCAAGATAGCTTACAACAAAGAGGCTAAACGAAAGTATCAGACAGAAGTTGATAGCCTTACAAAGAAGCTTGAAATAGCTCAGTCCAATGTAGTGAAAGAACGTGCTGCTCAGAGAATGACATATGCTGCAGTTCAGAAGAAACAGAATGCTGCCAAAGAAGCGGGCGAAGTCATGAAAGCTAAGGATGTTAAGAAAGCATCCCAGCAGGCACTCACCCGGTATAGAGAAGAAGTGGGGTCTGTTTCAAGAAGAGATAGAAACATTGTAATAACTGACAATGAATGGAAAGCAATTCAAGCTGGCGCAATTTCAGAAAACATTCTTAATAAGATTCTTAACAATTGCGATCCAGATTCTTTGAGACAAAAAGCAATGCCAAAAGAATCGAAAGAATTGAATGAAGCTAAACAGTTGCGTATTAAAGCAATGTCTGCTTCTTATACAATTTCACAAATTGCTGATAAACTTGGCATTTCAACTTCAACAGTTTCCAAGTATTTGAAAGGAGCGAACTAAATGAGCGATTGCAGATTGACAACATTCGATAATCCTTATGATCCGTTCGAACAGTTCACTCTTTGGTGGCTGTTTGATAACGAAAAAGGATACAACACATGTGGAAAGCTCGATCGAATCTCACACTTTACAGATGATATGTCAGATAAAGAGATTGATGAAGAACATGAACGTGCTGTTGATGAGATTATCGACAATGATTTCTTAAATATCTATAAAAAAGTTCAGAGAAACGCAAAAGAAGCCACGGCGACGGCATAAGTAGATGCTGAACCATAGAGGGGGTCTTGAAAAACACACCCCCCTCCCTGCATCGCCGGCCTCTTTATATTTTCTCCGGAGGGATTTTTCCAAAATCAATTTATATTTTCGTATAGTGTGCAGAGGGATTCATGGACTTTACATTTGTGTACTCCTCGTGTGAATAAATAGTTTTCTCCTCCTGATGTAGTTCTTTAAGGTTGATTTGGTCATAGAAAAGTCTATGGATTCTTCTACATACTATATGAAAAGTACAACTATTAATGAAAGAAGGTGACACTAAGTATGCCAAAAGTAAAAACAACTAGCCCTAAAAGCAGACCAGCGCTATCACCAGAAAATAGAGACAAGCAGTTAGTGTCGCTGGCAGTTGATTGTGCTGAAAGACAATTACGTGAAGGCACTGCATCGCCATCTGTCATCGTACATTATCTAAAACTTGGTTCTGAAAAAGAACAGTTAGAAAATGAGCGATTGAGAGAAGAGAACAAACTTCTCAAAGCTAAGACGAAAGCTATAGAAGATGCTGCCGATACGAAAGCAGCCTACGAGAATGTCATCAAAGTTATGAGAGACTATGCCGGGTATGGTGATGTAGAAGATGAGTATTAAAACATATTCCGAATTGGTAACCTTACCGACGTTCGAAGAGAGATTTCAATACTTAAAGTTGGATGGCATAGTGGGTGATGAGACTTTTGGATGTAATCGATACCTCAATCAGATATTTTACAAATCGAAAGAGTGGTTAAGGATTCGTGATGAAGTTATCCTGCGCGATTGTGGATGCGACTTGGGTGTACTGGGAAGAGAAGTGTATAAAAGAGTAATTATACATCATATGAATCCTCTAACCAAAGATGATATTCTTGATCGGACAGAGTATCTGTTGAATCCGGAATATTTAATTTGTACTTCAAAGAGAACTCACGATGCGATTCATTACAGTGATGACAGCATATTAATACCAGATATTATGCCGGAACGGTCATTAAATGATACGTGTCCATGGCGTAGATAAGGAGACAGTATGGACGAAAGTATATTAACATCAATAAAAAAACTCCTTGGTTTGACTGAAGATTATACTGCGTTTGACGATCAGTTGATTATGCATATAAATTCAGTGATCTTAGTGCTAAAACAAATCGGAGTATGTGATACAGCATATACGGTAAGAGATAAAACTGACACATGGAGTGAGCTGCTTCCAAGTGGTAAGAATTTCGAAGCCGTTAAATCATACATGGGAATGAAAGTACGGAGTTTATTCGACCCGCCTACTACGTCTGTTGTAGCAGATAGCATGAACCGAGCAATTGCTGAATTGGAGTGGCGATTGAATGCAGAGGCGGAGACTGAACAGAAGGAGGTGAGTCAAAATGAATAGTAATGAGTTAATGCATCATGGGATTCATGGAATGCGTTGGGGTGTAAGAAGATATCAAAATAAAGATGGATCTCTTACCGTAGCTGGTCGAAAACGTGTCGATAAGTTAGATTCCGAATATCAGAGATTAACTGGGATGAAACTGAATAAGAAAAAATCATCTGCTGATGTTAAAAAGACGGAGTCAAAACCAAAAAGTAAAAGTATCAGTGAAATGACCAACGAAGAGATTCAGGAGAAAATAAATCGTATTACATTGGAACAAAATTTGAAATCGTTAACTCCTAAGAAAATTTCCGTAGGTAAAAGATTTACTGAAACAGTTATGAATGATGTGATTACTCCGGCTGCTACAGATGTAGGCAAACAGTTAGCTAGATCAATGTTTGCTGATGGAGTGAACAAAGTGTTCAATCTTGAAGGTGATAATAAGGTTTACGCGAATAACAAAAAGAAATAGAAGGTGACAATTAAATGGCATTATCGAACACAGCTGTACCAAAATACTACGGCATGTTTCGAGATGCCGTTATAAGCGGTGAAATTCCGGTTAATGAAGAAATCTCAATGGAGATGAATCGAATCGACAAGCTCATAGCTGATCCAACGAAATACTACGATGATAGAGCAGTGGAAGGATTCATCAAATATTGTGAGAATGAATTGACTCTTACAGATGGTGATGATCTCCACTTACTCGATTCATTCAAACTATGGGCTGAAGAAATTTTCGGTTGGTATTACTTTGTTGATAGGAGTATTTACATTCCTTCACAGAATGGACATTCCGGAAGAGGTCACTATGAAACGAGGCGAATTAAGAAGCGTCTTATTCATAAACAATATTTAATAGTAGCCCGAGGTGCTGCTAAATCAATGTATGCTTCATGTATACAGAATTACTTCTTAAATGTGAACACTCAGACAACTCATCAGGTTACAACAGCTCCAACAATGGCACAGGCCGATGAAGTTATGTCTCCAATCAGGACGGCTATAACAAGAGCGCGCGGTCCATTATATAAGTTTCTTACGGAGGGTTCTCTCCAAAACACCACAGGTTCCAAAGCTGACAGGGTAAAACTTACCCCCACCAAAAAGGGAATACAGAACTTCTTGACTGGTTCTTTGCTTGAAGTGCGTCCTATGGCTATCGATAAGCTTCAGGGACTGCGAGTTAAGATTGCGACTGTCGATGAGTGGTTATCAGGTGATATTCGAGAGGATGTTATAGGTGCTCTTGAACAGGGTGCCGCAAAAGAGCAGGGCGGTGGTAAGAATGACGATTACCTGATTGTTGCTATAAGTTCGGAAGGTACCGTTCGTAACGGATCTGGCGATACAATCAAAATGGAATTGATGAAGATTCTGAAAGGCGAGTATAACGATCCGCACACATCTATCTGGTGGTATAAATTGGATTCCATTGACGAAATAGGAAATCCGGATATGTGGCTCAAAGCCAATCCGAACTTAGGAAAGACCGTCAGCTATGAAACTTATCAGTTGGATGTGGAAAGAGCTGAAAATAATCCGGCAGCAAGAAATGATATTCTTGCCAAAAGATTTGGTATTCCAATGGAGGGATTTACTTATTATTTCACATATGAAGAAACACTTCCTCATAGAAAAAGAGAATACTGGCAGTTACCTTGTGCGTTGGGTGCTGATATGTCCCAGGGTGATGACTTCTGTTCTTTTGTATTCCTATTTCCGCTCGCTAATGGTGCTTTCGGAATAAAGACCAGAAATTACATAACGGAACTAACTCTCAATAAACTTCCGACAGCTTTACGAATTAAATATGACGAGTTTATGAAAGAGGGAAGTCTGATCGTCATGCCTGGAAACATACTTGATATGATGCAGGTTTACGAAGAACTGGATAATTATATATCGGAATCAGGATATGATGTGTGCTGTTTTGGATATGACCCGTACAATGCCAGAGAATTTGTTGAGCGATGGGAACGAGAAAATGGTCCGTTTGGAATTGTAAAAGTTATTCAGGGGTCTAAGACAGAATCTGTTCCACTTGGGGAATTAAAGAAATTGTCAGAAGAGAGAATGCTCCTGTTTGATGAAGCGCTCATGACATTCACGATGGGTAACTGTATTGTTATGGAAGATACAAATGGTAACCGCAAATTACTAAAGAAGCGATACGAAGCTAAAATTGATGCCGTTGCTGCAATGATGGATGCTTTTGTCGCTTATAAAATTAATAGAGAAGCTTTTGAATAAGGAGAATCACCGTATGCGAACATTGTATTTCGAAATCAACGGACAAACTCTGCGAAAGATTGATAACTTTTCAGGAATCATCAAAGGTTCAAAGCAGTATTTAAAGTGTCATTTTGCTGTAAAAGATCCTGAATGGACCGGTATGGGTATTGTGGCAGTGTTTGAAAATAATGATGGATCATATGCTGTTGCGGTTCAGAAGGATGGATCATGTATGGTCCCGGATGAAGTTACTGATGGCTCATATTTCAAAGTATCTGTGGTCGGTGTTTCTGGAAAAAATAAAAAAATTACAACAAACAAAGAATTGGTAAATCAAGGAGGATAAAATGGCATCTTTAGAAGAAATAATCGCACAAATATCCGAAGAAGATTATCTTCATGATCCGATTCAGTTTATTATAGATAGTGATTTGAGAATTGTATCAATTCCTGGTAGAGGTGTTGTGGCTGGCGTCGTTGGAGATAAAAACATTAATCGCATCAATTTTCAGATGAATCGGTATTATAACGGATTCGACATGTCCAAATTCACAACCAGGATAAATTATATTAATTCAAAAAAAATACTAAATTATTACTCAGTTACAGATATGACTATCGAAGATGATTTAATTTACTTTACATGGTTGGTGGAGTCTGATGCATTAGCCTATTCCGGAACATTAACGTTTGCAATTAGTATGTTTCTTGCCGATGAGTCTGGGAAATTATTACAGGCATTTAACACTTCTGATGATGGCAAACTGACTGTATTGTCTGGAATCCAAGTTGAAGATCATGTTACACCTGAAGAACAGAATGATATCTTGAGACGTCTTGAATCAGACGTCTCCAAACATATCCAAGAATCGATAACTAATGCTGAAAAATCTGTAATGAATTATGCAAAAAATGAAGCTGTCGATTCTATGAATCAGTCTGCAAAAAATATTACAACTGAAAATATTACTAAGATTCAAAACGAAGGAGTGTCCGAACGTCAGAAAATTTCTCAGAAAGGTACCGAAATGATAGCTGATTTGAAAAGAAAGTTATATTTTACAGACGAATCTTCCGGGAAAACATATGTCGGTGAACTAAAGATTATAAACGGAAAGCCGTCGTTAGAGTATAAAGAATCTGTATAAGGAGATGGACATGGACGAAATAAAAAATGGCAATTTTCCAGAGCCTAGAAGCCGTCAGGAATCTTATCTTCAAATAATTATCGGTAAGATAAAAGAAATATCCAATTCCGAAGATGATAAATGTAAGTGCGATGGTAAGATACACATTATCGATGAGACCACAGGCAAACAGTATTCTGGAGAAATTAAAATAATTAACAATAAACCAGTGTTGGAATATGAAGAAATTAAATAAAGAGGTGACGAAATGAGCGTGTTGAATTTTCTTTCAGAAGAAACATTTAACGAACAGATGGATAAAGCGAATCAGTATTTGAAATATATCGCAGCTGGCGTAGGTGTGGGTTATACACCTAAATCATTCGCTGAAATTCAGCAACAGGTAAGAGCTGGACGACATAAAGAGTTATTCTCCGTTGGTGATCAGATTATATGTACAAGAAATAATGTGCAGATTGTTTGGGACATTATTGGTATGGATATTGATACTCCATCCGACCCTCAGTATACACATTCTTTGACATTATTAATGCACGAGCCATATGATTTCATACAGTTTAGTGCGCCGCAGGCAATGTATTATGCCGAAACTGAATTGGCTGCCGAAACATATAATGTAACTTCTAAAAACGGTTGGTCTGGCGGAATGGGTAATGGTAAAACATATCAGTTTACATTAACAAAACCTGTTCCAGCTGGCGGACAGATTGTATGGAACGGAGCATGGAATAAAGACCCATTGAATTATAAAATTAATACTTATTCTGGCCCTACGAGCACTGCAGTGATCGAGACAGTTGTCCCCACAGAAGGTAGTGAAGGAACTGCTCTCGCGACCATAAATCATCCACACAGAATGTGTTATGGCTCAAATAATTACAAAGAGTCTGCAATTAGACAGCTAATAAACAGCGATAAAGCAGCAGGATCTGTGTGGACACCACAGACAAATTATGATAGACCGCCTAACTGGAATACTTCCAAAGCTGGATTCTTAAACGGTCTTGATGCTGATTTCCTGTCTGCTATTGGCAAAACGAAGAAGAAAACAGTGAGATGTCGATTAATTGACACCGGAGTTGATGAAACAAATGATAAATTCTTCTTACTTTCGAGAAGTGAACTTTATACAGGAAACGAATATTCGGACGTTGATGAAGGCGCACCATATCCTTATTTCGCTAATTATTCAGACTATACAAGTCCGAATACCGCAGCTGACAAAAATCGAATCAAGTATAAAAACGGCGCTCCACAGTGGTGGTGGGGAAGGACCCCGGACTTAGGCGGCGCGAGCGGCGTCCGTGGTGTGAGCACTACAGGTCAGTTGAACTACAGCGGCGGTGCTATCAGCACTTATGGGGGTGTCCTGGCTTGTAACATAATCTAAAAATCTAAGAATCTGCCCCGTCAGGGGCGAGAAAGGAATTATATGTCAGTAGTAAAGTCCAAAAGAGGAAAATCAAAATTTGAGGTTTTAGTAAAAGCCAATGAATTAGCTGCTTTTACAATTCGTATATGTAGTAATGAAAAGAATTTTCCAAAAAGATATCGTTGGGCCATTACTTCTAAGATAGTCAACGAGGCTATTGATATTTGCAGATACATCAGAAAAGCTAATAAGCGCGTTCTCAACAGGGAAATGCTTAAAGAGTATAAGAAGCGTCGTAAATATCAGAATAAAGCTCTTGGCAGCATAGATTCCATGCTCGCCCTGATGGATATTGCCTATTATACATTCCATATAAAAGATGAAAAGATAGATAATTGGGTAGATATGGTGGTGTCTTTACAGACACTCTTAGAAGGCTGGAAAAAATCTGATAAAAACTTTATGAAACAGAAAGGTTAATGATTGTTAATTCGACCCCGAACTCAGGCAACGCGAACAACGTCCGTAATGTGAACACTACAGGTCAGTTGAACAACAACAATGCTAACAACACTAATGGGGGTGTCCTGGATTGTTAAAAAGCGAGTATTAAAGTAAGCCGTTTGGCTGAAATCAAAGCATTATACAAGGAATCATTATCCTGTCCGATAAGGCGAAAATAGAGCGTGGATGCAATTACCGTACTTGATATTGAATATCTTCCGGTAGGATTGCTGTACACTGCGACTAATTTAAAATAATCAATGTGGAGGTTCCAATGTTATCGAATGTTGGAAAAGATATATGCAGCTTTTATAATTTATATAGAGCTATGCTTTTATGTAAACGAGGCGTTATATGGAAAGATAGCGTTGCTGGATATGTCGTAAATGGACTTGTAAGAATACATAGTTTGAAGAAAAGTCTTGAAAAAGGTACTTATAAAATATCTCCGTATGCAAATTTCAAAGTATATGAGCCAAAAGAAAGAGATATTTTAAGTACAAAAATGAAAGACCGAGTTTTTCAAAGAAGTTTTGTTGATAATTACTTCTATGATGAAATGACCCGGTCTTTTATTTATGACAATGGTGCGTGCCAGAGAGGTCGTGGAACCGAAAGAACTCGTAAAAGATTAATTTGCCATCTTCAGCGGTTTTATCGAAAACATGGTACCAACGGCTATGCATTGAAAGGCGATTTGACAAATTTTTTTTGGCAGCACAAGCCATGATTTAGCTTATAGGTCAGTTAAGAAAAGAATCAATGATACATGGGCTTCTATTGAGAGTAAACGAATTATTGACAGTTTTGATAATGGTCCGGATCCGGATGTTGGAATGGGACTCGGATCACAATGTACACAAATTATTCAATTAGCGGTACTTGATGAATTTGATCATTATGTGAAAGAAGTTTTACGGATGAAACATTATGTTAGATATAACGACGATTTTATACTCATTCACGAAGACAAGGAATATTTAAGTTATTGCTTATCAGAAATTAATAAATGGATGAGTGCAAGAGGACTGAAATTAAATCCTAAGAAGACACAGATAATAAAACTTTCTCAAGGTATTAAATTTCTCGGATTTCGTTTCCGCTTAACCGAAACTGGAAAAGTAGTTATGACTCTTCTTCCGGAAAAGATTTCTCATCAGAGAAGAAAATTAAAGAGGATGGCCGACAGAGTTGCCAGAGGAGAAATGACAAAAGTTGACGTTGATCGTAGTTATGAGAGTTTCAAAGCAAACATAACAAATAATGGTAAGCATAAGAGTGAGCATCCGGGTAAAAGAGCTAGACGTAATTGTCATGGATTGGAATTAGCCATGGATGCTTTTTATAAAGATTTATGGAGGGATGATGAATGTTCGGATTTAAGACGATCTTCAATCAGTTAATAGAAGCTCGAAGAGATAACGAAGCTTTATTAGCTAGAATTGTAAAAGCAAACTCAGACATCGAGTATCTTGCAATGATGACTAACAATGAATTAGAACAGGAGGAAACTGACGATGCCGGAGAAGAGATCTAAGAATTTTGAAAAAGTAAAAAGATACTATGATAATGGGCTTTGGAAAATCAAAAGAGTGCGAGACGCAGTTCCTAGATGGATTACCCCAGAAGAGTTTGAGCTCATTATTGGAGAAGCATACGTGGAAGAATAGCTAGGAGAAAAGTCAAAATGGAATTTAATATTAAGACCAGGCTTGCACATGCTTGGAATGCTTTTATGAACCGGGACCCGACATATTATAATGTTGGCCCCGGTTATTCTTTGCGTCCAGATAGACCACGATTAGGTCATGGAAACGAACGCTCCATAGTATCCTCTATATTTAATCGCATAGCATTGGATGCGGCAGCTATAGATATTAAACACTGTAGATTAGATTCTTCTGGACGATTCATTGAAGAGATTGAGTCGGGAATAAATGGGTGCTTGAATTTCGAAGCGAATATTGATCAATCGGGACGAGCATTTCTCCACGATGTGGTTTTATCTATGCTTGACGAGGGTGCAGTAGCTATCGTTCCGGTGGACACATCATTCAACCCAAAGATAAGTAATTCATTCAGTATCGATTCGGTCCGAACCGGGAAAATAATTGAATGGTACCCAAAGCATGTCAAAGTCCGAATCTATAACGATCGACGAGGAGAAAAAGAAGACATTCTTTTACCAAAAAGTCAGGTAGGAATTATTGAGAATCCATTATATGCAATCGTTAACGAGCCAAACTCTACACTGCAGAGACTGATGAGAAAGCTCAGCCTATTGGATGCGACAGATGAAAAAACGGCATCTGGTAAATTGGATTTAATCATTCAGCTTCCGTATGTAGCCAAAACTCAGGCACGTAGAGAGCAGGCTGAGAGACGACGAAATGATATGGAAGAACAGCTCACAAATTCGAAGTATGGAGTAGCTTACATCGATGGTACAGAGAAAGTCATCCAGCTGAATCGGTCATTAGAGAACAATCTTCTCAAACAGGTCGAATACTGGACTAATATGCTTTACAGTCAGCTAGGTATTACGCAGGCAGTTCTGGACGGAACAGCTGATGAACAGACTATGCTGAATTATAACAATCGTACGGTTGAACCTATCATAGCCGCGATTGCAGACGAATTAAAACGTAAATTTCTAACAAAGACCGCTCGATCTCAAGGGCAGTCTATCGAATATTTCAGAGATCCGTTCCGACTGGTTCCAGTCAATAATATCGCAGAAATTGCTGATAAATTCACACGAAACGAAATTATGACATCTAACGAGATAAGACAAATCGTTGGTATGAAACCAGCCGATGATCCGAAAGCTGACGAGTTACGAAATAGTAATATCAGTCAGTCTAAGCAGGAAGCGGAGAATGCTGTTCCTGTAATAAAAAATGAAGAGAGGAGAGAAGGTCAAAATGGATAATTGTGATTTTAGCGGATATGCCACTCGTAATGATTTACTCTGCGGTGATGGCGTTACTATCCGTAAAGATGCGTTCAAAGGTAATGACGGATGTGAAGTTCCATTAGTTTGGAACCATGAACATAATGATCCGAACGCAGTTCTTGGCCATGCAGTTCTGGAAAACCGCGATGATGGCGTATATGCCTACGGTGTATTCAATGACACTGAACAGGGGCAGACTGCTAAGAAACTTGTGCAGAATGGAGATGTAAGATCTCTTTCTATTTGGGCTAATCAGCTCAAAAAGATTGGTAAAGACGTTGTTCACGGAAATATCAGGGAGCTTAGTCTTGTGTTGGCTGGAGCTAATCCTGGAGCTTACGTGGATTTTGTTATGGCGCATTCTGCCGAGGGCGAAGAGGAGATGGAAGTATCATGGGATGAGAATATTATGCTCTATCACTCAGCTGATACCGAAAAGAAAGGAGAAAACAAAGTGGCTGAAGAAACCAAAAAACCAGAAACGTCAGAAGGTTCTGATGATAAAACCATCAAAAAGGTAAAAGAGGTATTGGATACCATGAATGACGAGCAGAAAGAAGCTATGTATGCTGTACTTGGCATGGCACTTCCTGATGATGATGAAGACGATGATGAAAAAGGAGGAAATGTAGTGAAACATAACATTTTTGACAACGAAGAAAGAGAGCAGGCAAATAAGTCTATTCTTAGCCACTCTGACGAAATGAAAATTGTATCTATGGCTAAGCAGAGTGGCATTGGATCACTGAGAGCGGCAATGAATATCTTTGCAGAGGAGAATGCCGGCACATTAGCTCATGGAGTATTTGACGACGAAGTTGAGAAACTGTTTCCTGAGTATGAGCTTCTGAAAAAAGGTGAGCCGGAAACTCTTACCAGAGATCAGTCCTGGATTGATACTGCTATGGCTAAAATTCATAAGAGTCCGTATACCCGTATCAAGACCCGTCAGGCTGACGCTCGTATCGCTGAGCTGAAAGCTAAAGGTTACCAGAAGAAGGGCGATTATAAGAAAGAAATGGCGAAAATCAAACTGCTGTCCCGTACAACAGACCCTCAGACAGTTTATATCAAAGATACCTTACAGCGTGACGATATCGTTGATATTACAGACTTTGATGTAGTTGCATATCAGTGGAACATCATGAGACAGACTCTGAATGAAGAACTGATTATGGCTGCACTGGTTGGCGATGGTCGTGAAGACGGTGATCCGGATAAAATTCATGAAGATCATATCCGTTCTATCTGGAACGATGACGAGCTGTATACAATTCATCAGACAGTAGATTTCGATAAAGCTAAACAGGAACTTCAGGGTTCTAATACAGGTGCTAACTTTGGTGAGAACTATATCAAAGCCGAAGCTATTCTTACCGCATCTCTGTATGCGCGTGAGAAGTACAAAGGATCAGGCTCACTTGACTTCTACTGTACACCACATCTGCTTAACGTGATGCTTCTGGCTCGTGATCTGAACGGTCGTCGTATTTATGATTCTAAAGATGATCTTGCCGCAGCACTCAACATAAACTCCATTGTTACTGTTGAGCAGTTTGAGGGTCTGGAAAGAACCGATAGCGAGACTAACAAACATAAACTGCTTGGTCTGTTTGTAAATCTCGGAGACTACCAGTTCGGTGCTGCTAAGGGTGGTGAAGTATCTAAGTTCGATAACTTTGACATCGATTTCAACCAGTACAAATACCTGCTTGAGACAAGACTGTCTGGTTCTCTTACAAAGGTATATTCTGCTATTGCTCTTGAAGAGAATGTAGCGTAATTATACCTAGAGGTTAGTTGAAACAAACTTTAAATATTATAAAGGAGATTAATGATATGAAAGCTATGTTATCACAGCCGATGGCTGGAAGAACCGATGCTGAAATTATTGCAACCAGAGAAAAAGCAGTCAAGGTTTTAGAAGAAAAAGGATATGAAATTGTAAATACCCTTTTTACAGATGAATGGTACAGCAAAGAAAATATGGAAGAACGAGGTGTTGTTCAAATTCCGTTATGTTTTCTTGCCAAATCATTAGAGAACATGAGCTTGTGTCATGCCGCTTATTTCTGCAAAGGCTGGGAAAATGCCAGAGGATGTAAAATAGAACATGACGCAGCAGTAGCTTATGGGCTTGATATTATCTATGAAGAATAAGGAGATTAAGAACATGGAAGTAATGTACATAAACGCTGGCGATAAAAATATCGCGGTAAGAAAAGTGTATGCCAAAGCGGATGGTGTAGCATATGCAGAATCCACCTTTAAAACAAAGCTGACTCCAGATGAACTGGAAGACGCTTTCTATAAAGGAATGGTAGTGATCGATGCTGCAGGTGTAGTTTATCGTCCGATTAGCTGTAAAGTAGCTTCAAAAGTTGTTACTGTTACATATGCCACAACTGATACTACACCTACAGCTGCTAAACTCGCCACAGTTAAGGCAGAGTGATTCTGGGAGGACAATTAGATGAGTAAATGGTTTGGTAAAATCGGCTATGCTGTCACCAACGAGACGGAGACGGAGCCTGGGTTATGGGATGATACAATTCTCGAACGCGAATATTATGGTGATATGACCTATGATCGCAGAAAAAGACAGACATCTGGCAGTATTAATGACAATATCTTACTCGCGAATGTGGTTAGTATTTTAGCCGATCCATTTGCTATCGAAAATTGTTCTTACATGGCTTATGCTGAAATTATGGGTACTAAGTGGAAAATCTCAGAAGTTGAGGTTCAGTATCCAAGATTAATCTTGACTATAGGAGGTGTCTGGAATGGGGACACGACTGGAACTACAGAGCAAACTTGAAGAGTTGCTTGGGTGCAGACATGTTTACTATCAGTCCCCCGAATCGGTCAAAATGGAATATCCCGCAATAAGGTATTCCAGAAGTAGGATAGATTCAGAACGTGCTGATAATACAGCATATCTGAAACACAAACGATACGAGCTAATTGTGATATCAAGAAAACCTGACGAGCCTGTCATTGAGAAGTTGCTGGAATTACCATACTGCTCATTCGGGACAAGCTATAAATCAGATAACTTATATCACGATACGCTCGTTTTATATTTTTAAGGAGGATTAATAAATGCCTAAACTTACATGGGACCAGACTGGTGAACGTTTATACTCAACCGGCGTTAGTAAAGGAGTTCTGTTTCCGTATACAGAAGATAAATACGGTGCCGGTGTTGCTTGGAATGGTTTAACAAAAGTATCGGAAAATCCATCAGGCGCTGAGCCTACAGCTTTATGGGCTGATAATGGTAAATACCTGAATATTCTGTCTGCGGAAACATTCGCTGCTACGATTTCCGCATATATGTATCCTGACGAATTTAAGAAATGTATTGGTGAAGAAGAGGTAGTAGCTGGTATGTCTGTAGGTCAGCAGGATCATCAGATGTTCGGCTTCTCTTATCAGACAATTATCGGTAATGATACCAAGAATACAAAGTATGGATATCAGATTCATGTTGTGTATGGATGCAACGCAGCAGCAAGTCCAAAAGATTATGAAACAGTGAATGATAGTCCGTCAGCAGCAGAGATGAGCTTTGACCTCTCAACTACACCAGTTGATGTAACAGGATTCAAACCTACGGCTACGCTTTTATTTGATTCTACAAAACTTTCTAAAGAACAGATGAAAGCCGTCGAGACCGCATTGTATGGTGATGAATCTGCGGCTCCTAAACTGCCAACCCCAGACGAGTTCAAAGCTCTTATTCAGGCAGCTGTATCATAAATAAATAACAATATAACGAAAAGCTCTAACTGTGTATTCAGCTGGGGCTTTTCTTTTTTAATTAAAAAAAAAGGAGAAAACGACTATGTTAAAAAAGACAATTCCATATGAAGATTACAACGGAACAAAAAGAGAAGAAGATTTCTACTTCAATCTTACTGAAACTGAACTTGCTGAGATGCAGCTCGAAGTTACAGGTGGTTTAGACACTATGCTTCAGGCAATTATCAAAGCTCAGGATATTCCTACAATCGCCAAATTATTCAAACAGATTATTCTTAAATCTTATGGTCAGAAGTCTCCAGATGGAAGGCGATTCATTAAGTCTGACGAGCTGTCGACAGAGTTCTCTCAGACTGAAGCATACAATGTTTTGTACATGGAACTGTCCCAGGATGCTGAAAAAGCAGCTGAGTTTATCAAAGGAATTATTCCTGCTAAATACAGAGAAGTAGTTGATACACCGGAACTGCCGGCGTAATAAATACGAAAAATATGGAGGATAAGAGATGCTAGAACTCGTGGTTCCGAGCGATATTAATGAGGGATGGGATGAAATAAAAGGGGAGTTTATATACGAAGAACTCAACAAGCCAAAAACCATTATGCTTGAGCATTCTCTTGTCTCTCTGTCAAAATGGGAATCCTTATGGAAGAAACGATACTTTCCGGTTGAGAATCATACAATCGATGAAATAGTGAGCTACATACAATGTATGACAATTACTAAAAATGTTGAACCGGAAGTTTACGATCGTTTGATTCACCATCAGGATTTGATAAATAGAATAACGGAATATATTAATGATCCAATGACTGCAACTACCTTTGGTAAAAATCAGAACGATAATTCAACTCGGACTGAAAACATATCATCGGAACTCATATATTTCTGGATGTTCGATAATGGTATTCCAATGGAATGCGAAAAGTGGCATTTAAACAGATTACTCACACTTATAAGAGTATGCAATGTAAAAAGAGGCTCTGGCAAGAAGATGAGTCAGTCAGAAATAATGCGACAGTATAAATCTATAAATGAAGCAAACCGAGCAAAATTCCGCTCGAAGGGGTAATTACATGTTAAAAGGAATTGACGTATCAGCATATAACGGAACTATCGACTGGGGGACGGTAGCGGCATATGGTATGGATTTTGCAATCTTACGTATTACTGAAAAAGGTAATGCAGCAGATAGTTCCTTTGAACGAAACTACAAGGGATGCATTGACAATCATATACCGGTTGGTGTTTATAAATACAGCTATGCTCTTAATGTGTCTGAAATCCAGGAAGAAGCTCGAAAAGTTCTTTCTACGTTGAACGGCAGGAAGTTAAATCTCCCTGTATGGTTGGATCTCGAATGGGATAAACAGAAAGAACTTGGAACTAAGAAGATTTCAATGCTTGCTGAGGCTTTTATCAAAGTGATAACTGATGCCGGATATAAAGCTGGAATTTACTGCAATGCTAAACAGTGGTATGAGTCTGTTATTGGAAATGATCTTAAACAGAAATATGACTTTTGGATTGCAAGTTATCCGACACATGACGATGGAACACTTCAGGAAAGATTGAGACCGAGCTATGGTGTTGGATGGCAATACAGTTCCAATGCCAAAATACCGGGAGTTCTGACAGTTGTTGACAGAAGTGTGTTTTATAAAGACTACACTAAAGAAGAGTCTAAGCCAGTCAAAATGGAGGAAATCAAAGTGAGCAAATTACAGGAGTTTATAAACCTTGGTCATTACTATGCTAATAATGGCGGAGATAAACCTTATCTTGAGAAACGTACAGCGGAATATCTCGACGATTTCCAGAAAAACGCTGGCTATAACAATTATACCAAGTTTGCCAGAGACGTAAATCGTCTTGGCCAGCCCGGATGTCAGGGACAACCATGGTGTGCTGAGTATAAATTCTGGGAGCTTGTTCAGGTGTTAGGAATCACAAAGGCTCTTAAAATTATGGGCGGCGGATTCTACAACTGTACATCAGTAATGAATCATGCAAAGGAAAATGGAACATGGCATACAAAACCGAAGAAAGGCGCTCTTGTTATATTTAGACGTGGAGCACATATTGGTTCTGTTAATAGCTACGATGAAAATTACGTATACACCAACGAAGGAAATACATCCTCCGTTCCAGGAGTAGTTGCTAATGGAGGAGCTGTCCGAAACAAGAGATATCCAATTAACGATTCTTCTATCACTGGTTATGTATGGATCAACTGGGGTGAAGAAACTTCTGCTGAGAAATGGGTTGCTACTGGAACCAGAATTTCAACAGTTGACGATCTCTACATTCGAGAAAGTCCTAATGGATATGTATTAGGGCAAATCAACGCTGGTGATAGAGTTGAAATCGATGGAACTGTATCTGGTAAATGGACGAAAGTGAAAGTGACAAATATCGGTATCGGTTGGGCTTGGACAGCTTATCTTCAGGAATCTGAACCAGTGAAACCACAGACCATCGCAAGTAAGCAGAATAAGAAAAAGAGATTATTCGTTGGTGAAGTTAAAGTTAAAGAGACCGACGTACGAACATGGGCCGGAGACGAGTATCCGACAATCAAGAAGTATCCATATCTTGCAAAAACCAATTTGGTTGATGTCATGGATTACACACAGAAAGATACATCCGGAAGCAAATGGTATTATGTCAGAATTGCAGGCAAATACTTTGGTTTTGTTGAAGCAAGTGATATTAAGAAACGATGAGGTGTTGATATGATAACTTTCAGACAAAAGGGCGATTTCTCTAATCTGTCAGGATTCCTTGAGAGAGCTAAAGAAACGGTTAATCTTGGAATTTTAAACAAGTACGGTCGTGCTGGAGTTGCTGCTCTTTCGTCTGCAACCCCGGTTGATACCGGTAAAACAGCAGCATCGTGGACATACGAGATTGTCCGTCAAAATGGGGGCGTATCTATAGAATTTCACAATACAAATGTTCAGAGAGGTATACCGATTGCAATAATCTTACAGACAGGTCATGCAACTGGTACTGGAGGCTGGGTAGAAGGAAGAGATTATATCAATCCTGCTATTCAGCCTATTTTTGACAAAATAGCAAAAGAGGCTTGGGAGGAGGTTGTTAAGAAATGAGTAAAGTAGTTGATAGCAGAGTCGTTGAAATGCGGTTCGATAATGCGCAGTTTGAGCGTAATGTTAAAACTACCATGTCGACTCTTGATAAACTCAAAGAGAAGCTGAAATTCTCCGGAGCTTCAAAAGGTCTTGATGATATCGAGAAATCTGCAAAACAGGTTGATATGTCTGGATTAGGCAGAGGTGTCGATACTATCAAAATGAAATTCTCCGCCATGGAAGTTATAGCCATGACTGCATTGTCTAACATCACTACGACAGCCATGCAGGTTGGAAAAAGTATTGCTGATGCGTTAACCATCGATCCGATTAAAGATGGTTTTACAGAGTATGAGACTCAGATGAATGCGGTTCAGACTATCTTAGCAAACACCCAGAAAGAGGGTACCACAGTCAAAGATGTCAATAAAGCACTTGATGAGCTTAATACATATGCTGATAAAACCATTTATAACTTCACAGAGATGACTCGTAACATCGGTACTTTTACGGCTGCTGGTGTCAAGCTGGATGCGTCAGTATCAGCAATTAAAGGTATTGCGAACTTGGCTGCAGTATCAGGTTCAACATCTCAGCAGGCATCCACAGCGATGTATCAGTTATCACAGGCTCTGGCCGCAGGTAAAGTTCAGCTTATGGACTGGAACTCAGTCGTTAATGCTGGTATGGGTGGACAGGTATTTCAGGATGCTTTAATCAGAACATCGGAACATCTTGGTACCGGAGCAAAAGAATATATCGAAGCAACTGGTTCATTCCGAAATTCCCTTGAAAAAGGCTGGCTTACAACAGACGTCTTAACTCAGACACTTGATCAGTTTGCAACGGCTGCTGATACTCAGGAAGAATATAATGCAGCTGTCAAAAAGTTTGTAGATCAGGGATATACCCAGGAGCAGGCAAAAGAGATGGCGGATATGGCAAAAACAGCAGGAAATGCCGCCACTAAGGTTAAAACTTTCACTCAGCTTATCGATACTTTAAAGGAAGCGCTTGGCTCAGGATGGACTAAAACATGGCAGCTTATAATCGGTGATTTCGAGGATGCTAAGGAAATATGGACCAAAGTAAGTGACGTTTTAAGTAATCTTATCAATAAATCATCGGATGCTCGTAACAAACTTGTGAAGAAAGTTATGGATAATCCATATTCCGGTTTGCTCAAATCCATTAATGAAGTTACTGACAAGGCTTCCGGACTTCAGGAAATAGTCAACAATGTTATTCGTGGTGATTATGGGAATGGACAGCCACGATTCGATAAACTGGCTGAGCAAGGGTATAACTGGGCTCGTGTTCAGAATATGGTTAATGAGCAGCTCGGTTGTTCTTTCAGATATAACGAAGAGCTTGGTGGATCACAGGAAGATCTGCAGAAAACTCAGGCTGAAACTATTGCTCAGTTGGTTCAAATGTCTGACGCACAGTTAAAAGAAGCTGGATTCACAAAAGGACAGATTAACGCATTACGAGGATTACAGGAACAATCTGAGAAAACCGGCGTTCCGATACAGAATCTCATAAATACCATGAGTCAGATGAGCGGCCGTGACTTATTATTTGGCTCATTCGAGAATATCGGAAAAAGTATTTTTAATCTTTTTTCTGAACTGAAGAAGGGTTGGAATGACGTATTTAATCCTCCGTCAGCTTATACTCTCTATAACATCCTTTATGCAATTTATAACAAAACTGCTCAATTAGCGGTGTTTACTGAAGATCATGGCGAAGAACTTCGTCGTACAATGGCTGGCTTGGCTGCAGTCCTTGATATAATCAAAATGACTGTCGGTGGGGCATTGAAATTTGGTCTCAAAGCACTTAATGCCATACTCAGTGCGTTCGGAATGGACACACTTGATCTCACCGCCAATCTTGGGGATTTATTGGTCCAGTTCGACAAATGGCTTAAAGTTGTCGATCCATTTGAGGCAGTTGCTGAGAAAGCTGGAGAAGGAATCAAGTTCCTGATCGATAAAATCAAAGAGCTGTACGAATATCTTAATAAGATACCTCAGTTTAACAAATTCTTTAACAGTTTTAAGAATATTGATATTACAAAATTTGTAACTGATATATTTAACGACGTAGAGAATTTTGATTTCGATAAAGCGTGGGATGACCTTGCCGAAAAAGTAAATGGAAATAAAATAGGTAAAACCATTATCGATGGTCTTAAAAAGGGGCTCAACGAAGGTATTACGGCAGTTCCTGATATTTTAATTTCTATTGGAAAGGCAATCCTCGATTCTATCAAGGAAGTTCTTGATATCAATTCACCATCCAAAGCGACTTTCAAAATTGGTGAGTGGACCATAGAAGGTTTACTTAACGGTCTCAAGAATAAGGCTTCAGATGTTATAGACTATCTGAAAGGTCTTGGCGGAAATATGCTCGATGCCCTTAGCAATGTTGACGTAGATTGGGGTAGTGTTATAGCAGTTAGTTCTATCGGAGGACTTGTTTACGGTGTAAATAAATTAATGGATGCTGCATCTAAGTTTGCATCACCGTTTGAAGCCATCGCCTCTGTGATAGACGGACTTGCCGATGTCGAAGCGAGTGTTTCTAAGAACATTAAAGCCAATGCTTTTAAAACAAAGATGGACGGTATAAAGCAGTTTGTTACATCTCTGGTTATCGTGGCTGGTTCCATTTATATTCTTGGAAAACTCGATACTAAAACACTTGCTCAAGGCGGATTGGCTACAGCAGTTATTGCTGGTGTGCTTGTTGGAATCGCAGTTGCCATGAGTAAAATAACGGCAGCATCAGCAACTATAGATAGACATGGCATCAAGATTGACGGATTAAAAGCTGGAATCACTTCTATCGGAACTGCAATATTGCTTATCGGAACCACTGTCAAAATACTTGGCGGTATGGATTTAAAAGACATGGAGCATGGCTTTGCTGGCTTAGCTGGAATTGTTGCTTCGCTGGCTGTCATAATAGCTACTTTCGGTATTTTTGTTAAAGATGAAAGTGCTAAGAATATAGATAAGCTCGGCAAAATGATGAAAAATATGGCTACGGCTATGTTACTTATGGCTGGTGTCGTGAAAATAATTGGGATGCTTTCAGCTGAGGAAATACTCAGAGGGGTTGCTTTTGCTACTGGTTTTTCGACATTTGTTTTGATAATGGGATTAATAGGAGCCAAATGTGGGGAAGGTGTTGCCAATCTTGGTGACGGTCTGAAATCTCTTGTTATTGCTATGGGTATGCTGGTTGGTGTAACCAAGCTAATCGGATATCTGTCCATTGGTGAAATTGCTAAAGGCGCGGTTTTTGCCGGATCGTTTTTAGCATTTATTGAAATTCTCAAACTCATAAGCAAATCTGATGATGGACAAGTCATGAAGGGTTTAACCAGATTACTATTATCTGTATCTATATCAATGGCGCTCATGGCTGGAGTAGTTAAGTTGGTGTCTTATCTATCAGTTGGTGAGATGATCAAAGGTGGCGTTTTTGTAGCTGCATTCACAGCTTTTGTGTATGCCCTTGTAAAAGTTACTACAATAGCAAGCGATCAGCAAACTGCAAAAATAGCTGCTTCTATATTATCTATATCAGTAGCGGTTGGTATTTTGGCGGGCGTTTCGGTTCTTCTTGGTATGATAAGTATTAAGAATCTTGCGAAAGGCGAGACCGCTATCGCATTGCTATGTGGAATGATGGCGGTCATGGTTCGTCAGTTGCGAGGAGCGAACGATGTCGGCAAGAGTCTGACCGGAATGGCTATTGCAATTGGCGTTATGGCGGCATCTGTGGTCGCGCTTTCTTTTGTGAAAACGGAAAAACTGGTAAGTGCCACATTAGCTATATCAACCATGATGGGGATGTTTGCTGTGGTTGAAAAAGCTTCTTCTGTAGCTACAACATCCATAAAAACCATAGTTGTCATGACTGCTGTTGTGGCAGCGCTCGGCGGGTTACTTGTATTGATGAGCAAATTCAATTTTGATGTGTCAGCATCCAATGCTACAGCTCTATCGGCAATGATGCTTGGTTTAGCAGCTGCAACCGCAGTGTTAGGCAAGATTGAAAGCGTCGATAAAAGTGCATTAATTGCCGTTGGGATAATGACAGGTGTATTGGCTGGAGTAGCTGTCATACTCGGCATAATGGATAAGCTCGATATATCTGCAAGCATCCCTAATGTTATAGCTTTATCAATTATGTTAAATGCTATATGCGCTGCAGCATTGATAGCGAGTAAGATACCTCCGATACCGCCAAGTGCTTCATTATATATTGCAGCATTTGTTGGAATAATTACCGCTTTGGGTGCGGTTATAGTAGCTGTAGCAGGCGTTATAGATCTTATTCCAGGCGTTGAAGAGTTTCTTGACGGCGGTATAAAGATTCTGGTCAAAATAGGAACTGGTATAGGCGAATTTGTAGGAAGTCTTGTTGGCGGCGTAATGGATGGAATTGCCGTTGGAGCTACGAAAGATTTACCAGAAGTTGGTAAAAATATAGCAGAATTTCTTAAAGCATTTTCCGGAATGGATAATTCTGTAAAAACTGGCATTGAGGTATTTGCCGATGCTGCTGGAGCTATTTTAAGTTTATCTAAATCAGACATTCTTGATGGGATTGCTAATAAACTTGGTTTTAATACTGGTCTCGATAATTTTGGTGAACAGGCGAAATCTTTCGGTAAAGCCATGCACGCATTATCGGATTCTTTAACAGGTGAGAATGTAATTGATACAGAAGCTGTTAAAGGCGTGGCGAAAGTTGGTCAGCTGCTTGCCGCATTAGCTAATGACATTCCGCCTCAACCCGGTGATATCCTTAAAAAGTTTGTATTTAGCCAGAATCTTGGTGAATTTGGTAAACAGGTAGAAACATTTGGCAAAGCAATGAGCGCAATGTCTAAAGCAGTGTCTGGTGAGAATGCAATTGATACAGATGCTGTTAAAGGTGTGACGAAAGCCGGTAAAATGTTATCTGCATTAGCTAATGACATTCCACCGCATCCTGGAGATATTCTTGAAAAATTTGTATTCAGCAAGGATCTTGGTGAATTTGGTAAACAGGCAGAAGCATTTGGCAAAGCTCTTAGTGCCATGTCGAAGGCTATCACAGGCGAAAATGCAATTGATGTGAATGCTACACAAAACGCTGTAAATGCTGGTAATTTACTGTCAGCATTAAAAGATAATTTACCAAAAGATCCGGGAGCGATTCTTAGTTTATTTACGGAAAATAAGAATCTCGGAAAATTTGGAGAGCAGGCACATAAATTCGGCGAAGCTATAAGTGCTATGTCTAAAGCTATTACGGGTGAAAACGCAATTGATACAGAAGCTGTATCCAATGCTAAAAACATAGGTACTATGATGACCGAACTGCAGAAAGCATTACCGAAAGACGAATGGTTCGACGGAGTTATGCAGCTTGATGATTTTGGTAGTGATATCAGTGCCTTTGGTCAGGGGTTGCTTGTTTACAATGCTAATGTTGCAGACATAGACTTTACTAAAGTTAGCGCATCAGTATCTCAAGCTAAACGAATGGTATCACTGGCCAATAGTATATACGGCAACTCATCCAATATCGAAAGCGGAATTAAGACGTTCAAGGATTTCGAGGATATCGGTGAAACGATAAAAGATTACAGTGATGATGTATCTAATACCAATATTGATAGCATATCCAATTCTATTTCGATAGGATTCGGATTAAAAACATTCATTTCAAGTCTGAAAGATATTAATACGACCGGCATCACGAGTTTTAAAGAGGCTGTGAGTAAACTTGGTGAAGTTGAACTCGGTAGTATTAAGAATACGCTAAACGAATCGGCTAAAACATTTTCGACGAATGGTTTAAGTATTGTTGAGGCATTGAGCAGCGGAATGACCATGAGAAGGTCTAAAGCTATATCAGCAATGAGTAATATAGTTAACGATGTGCAGAAAACAATTACCGATAGAAACGAAAACTTCAAGAAAACGGGTGTGGCGTTGATCAGTATGCTTGCTGTTGGAATGGCGGCTCAGAAAGAACATGTTAAGAATATTGCTTCTCAGGTTGCTATAGCATCTGCAAACGGAGCTCTTAATCCGGCATATTCTTATATGAATAATAACGGAAGAAATCTCGGTTTAGGTTTAGTCTATGGTGTGTTATCAATGCAACAGTCGGCTTATAACGCTGGCTTTGCTTTAGGACAAGCTGCGGTCAGAGGCGAGCGTGCCGGTCAGCAATCACATTCACCATCCAAAGCTACATATCAATCCGGTATTTGGCTTGGCGAGGGTATGATAAATGGTTGCCGTGATATTGCCACAAAAGTATTCAGTACCGGTAAGAAACTTGGTACCGGTATAGTGGACTCCGTATCTGAAGCTATGCAGTCAGCTGAAGATATATTTGATTCCACAGTTGATGTAGCTCCTGTAATCACGCCGGTAGTTGATTTAACCGATATTCAAACCGGAGCTGCCAGAATCACAAGTATGTTCAATAATCCGTCAGTAACGCCAATGACAAACATCCGAGCTATTTCTGGAATGATGGATAATCGTCAAAATGGAAATAACGAAGATGTGGTAAATGCCATTAATGGACTTAAAAAGAGTATTGGTAATACTGGGAATACTTATAATAACATTTCTGGAATTACTTATGATAATGGAAGTGCTGTTTCAGAAGCTATCGAAACATTGGTAAGAGCAGCTAAGATAGAGAGGAGGAGATAGTCATGTCTCAGTTTTCAGACGGCGCATCTGGTTCATCTTCACTAAATGATGTTTTTACTGATGGCTCTGAATATACAACCAATCTCAGCGCCCAAGTTCAAATCACTGAATTTGGGCTTGAGAAAGGTACAACCCGAAACGTATTTATAAAATGGACGTGGAATCAGCTACACACAAAAGAATTTCGTGTTGTTTGGTACTATTTCACAGGTCAAGGAACATCTTTTGTTGGCAGTGACGCCAGAGTAACAAATAAATATTCTTCATATAACGCACCATCCAATGCGACAAAAGTAAAAGTAAAAATACTTCCTATAGCTGACAGTCGTAAGATTGGAAATTATACCGCAGCATATTGGACTGCTAAGTGGACTACTCTGAGAGAATATAGTTTCAAAAATAATCCACCAACAGCTCCATCGGCTCCGTCAGTCACAATTAGTGATAAATATAAACTTACGGCATCACTTGTCAATGTTAACTCAGATACCGAGCAAATCGAATGGTATGTTGTAAAGAATGATAAAACAAAATTCTACTCAGTAAAAACAAAAGTGAATAAAAATGCCGCGTCAATGACTTGTACTATTGATGCTGGCGGGACATATAAGGTTAAATGTCGAGCTTGGAAGGGAAGCCAATATAGTGGTTGGTCTGAGTATTCGGGTAATGAAGGTACTGTTCCGACTGGAGTTGGTGAGATTACTCGTCTCGAAGCTTTTTCAGAAACAGGTGTACTGGTCGATTGGACTGGTGTTAAAAATTGTACGGGGTATGAAATTCAATATACCACGAGACAGGGATATTTTGACAGTAACCCTAATGAAGTCAAAAGCCAAACCGTTCCGTCGAATATCAGTCATGCTGAAGTAACCGGTCTTGAGTTAGGACAGACATATTTCTTCAGAGTCAGAGCTACAAATGATCAAGGAAAGTCTCCTTGGAGCAGTATCAAATCAATAACCCTTGGTAAAGATCCAACAGCTCCGACAACATGGTCATCGACTACGACGGCTATAGTTGGTGAGGAGCTTGTTCTTTATTGGGTACACAATGCTACAGATGGCTCTTCGGAGAAGCAGGCGGAACTTGAGTTGAATGTCGATGGAACTATCACAACCGAAACCATCGTGAATACAGCAACAGGCGACGACAAAGATAAGACTAAAAGTAAGAAGATAAATACGTCAAAATGGAGTGAAGGAACCACTCTAAAATGGCGTGTTCGAACTATGGGCATTACTGGAAATTACGGAGAATGGTCTGTCCAGAGAGTTGTAAACATTTATGCGCCCGCTACGTTACAACTCAATGTGACAGATTCCTCCGGAAGTGATATTTCTACTATTACGTCATTTCCTTTCTATATTAAAGGAATAGGTGGTCCGAGCACTCAGAAAGTTCTTGGATACCACGTATCAGTAGTGGCTTTGGAAGGATATAATACGGTTGACGAAACTGGCATGGCGATTATCGTCGCTAAAGGTCAGGAGATATTTTCACGATATTATGACACTAGCGGAGAACTGTTACTTGAATTACATGCTGGGAACATCGATCTTCAGAATAATGTTAGTTATCGAGTTATCTGTTCGGTTGCCATGGATTCAGGATTATCGGCAGAGAGAAATGAAGATTTCACAGTAGCGTGGACCGAAATGACCTATTCGGTTAATGCTGAGATGGCATACAGTCCAGAGACATATTCATTTCTTATCAGACCATATTGTCTTGATGAAAATAATAATCCTGTGAGCGACGTTACTCTTGCCGTATATAGAAGACAATTTGATGGAGAGTTTGTTGAAATTGCATCCGACCTTGAAAATTCATCGAATCGGTTTGTTACTGATCCACACCCTGCGTTGGATTTCGGGCGATATCGTGTTGTGGCTAAATCTAAATCAACTGGGGCTATCAGTTATTACGATATGCCGGGCTATCCAATCAACGAATCTGGAATTATTATCCAGTGGGAAGAGCAGTGGCAGAACTATATCACATCTGAAATAAACGAAAATGACACGTATGCTGAACGTCCTTGGTCTGGTTCAATGGTGAGGCTACCATATAACGTAGACGTGTCAGACGATAGCGATTCAGATGTATCGCTTGTCGAATACATAGGTCGAAAACATCCGGTGAGCTACTATGGAACTCAGGTCGGGCAAACTGCAAATTGGAATACTGATGTTCCGCGTAGAGATGTAGAGACCCTTTATGCTTTGAGAAGATTAGCTGCATATCAAGGAGATGTGTATGTCAGAGAATCAAGCGGAAGCGGTTATTGGGCTCATGTTAATGTGTCAGTAAGCAAAAAGCATCAAAATGGGGTAGTCCCAGTTACAATAAAAGTAACTAGAGTTGAGGGAGGGATTTAATATGCCAGATTGGACCAAATCAATGGAACAATCTTTTGAATATTATATTGTAGACCCTGGTACTTGGCGTGACCAAAAGAAACTCGATAATATACTTGACGGCACAATTGATGGAGATTTGGAGGCTGAAACGCTCGGTTCTGCAACATTTAATATAAGCGATTCAGTTGGGGAATGTTATATCAGACCCTATCTTGTTACTCGTCAAAATGGAATTACAGAAAGGTTCCCTATGGGAGCTTTTCTCGTTCAGACTCAGAAAACAGAGTTCGATGGTAAGTATACAAAGGTTCCAATCGATGCGTATACACCTTTATTAGAACTAAAAGAGAATTTGCCGCCACTGGGATATTCGATAATGAAAGATTCTAATATTATGGACTATGCATACAGACTCACCAGAGAACGAGTTAGGGCACCTGTTGTTCAAACATCAATAGATGAAAAATTATATTCTGATTTTGTGGCTAACACGGACGATACATGGCTTACATTCATCAATGACCTGATGGCGAATGCTAAATACCAATTTGGTCTTGATGAATTAGGTCGTGTTATTTTTATGCCTAATCAGGACGTCGATTGCTTACAACCGGTATGGGAATTTAATGACGATAATAGTTCCATTCTTTATCCAGATCTCAGCACAAATAGGGATATGTATGGAATCCCGAATGTCGTTGAGGTTTCGTATTCAGGTGCTACAGAAAATTATTATGCAAGGGTCGTAAATGACAATCCAAATAGTCCTGTATCGACAGTAAATAGAGGACGAGAAATAACCCATAGGGTTACAAATCCTGAATTTGCCGGCAAACCAACAGAAGGTCAGATAGAGATTTACGCGAAGAATCTTCTTAATCAATTGTCATCAATTGAGTACACTGTAACTTTTGCTCATGGTTATTGTCCTGTGAGACTTGGTGATTGTGTTCGATTAAATTATTCAAGGGCAGGAATAAATGGAGTAAAAGCCAAAATAACAAAACAATCTATTGCATGTAAACCGGGATGTAAAGTTACAGAAACGGCAATATTTACCAAGAATCTATGGAGGTGATCATGTGGAGTTATCAAAAGTCATAATAGACGATTTTGCGAAAGTGACAAATGACGATAGACACATTTCTCAAAATACTACGCTTTATGGAACAATCAAAGTAAACGGCGATAAAAACTATGTTCAATTGGACGGTTCAGATCTTCTCACGCCCTGCTCATCAAGTGTTAACGTCAAAGATGGTGAAAGAGTCATGGTTGTTGTTGGCGGACATGAGGCAGTTGTTACCGGAAACATGTCTTCTCCAGCGGCAAGGCTTGGCGATGTTGATGACGCTAAAAAAGAGATAGGGGAGACGGTAGATCAATCATTAGATGCATATGATGTAAAACTCGCTCAAATGAATGAGTTGGCAGCTAATACCTTAGGGTTTTATTACACAGAAGAGAAAGCTGCTGATGGTTCAATCATAGCGTATCGCCATGATAAAGCAGAATTGAGTGAATCAAAAATCATTTATAAAAATGGAATTGATGGTTTCTTTTTATCTGTGGATGGCGGACAAACATGGAAAGCGGGGTTTGATAGTAATGGAGATGCCGTTCTGAATATTCTCTATGCTATCGGTATTCAGTCAAAATGGATTAATACAAGAGGTTTTACTGCTACAGATAACAGTGGCAAAGAGACTTTTAAAATTGATGAGAATACTGGGTCAGTATATATTGACCCGAATACGTTCATGTTAGGCGATAAAGGAATTGCTGATACAATAAATGGTATTGTTTCAGATGCGTCTACAGTATTCATGTTGTTGAGTAATGAATATCAAGGCATCGTAACTGACGCAAATGGTAATATTGTCGGCGACTTTCCGAATTGCCAAACAACCATCACGATTATGTCTGGTAATGATGATGTGACATCAGAGGCAACTATTCAACCAACACTGAAAAAAGGACTGACTGGTGAATGGGATGAAACTACGTTCACATATACAGTAACTGGTTTATCCGAAGATAATTGTTATATCGAATTTACAGCCATATACAATGATTCAACAGTTAAGAGACGTTTCACGGTATGCAAACAACGATATGGAAAAGATGGTACAAATGCGATGTCTCCTATCGTATCAGTTACCAAAAAAGATGGCATAACAACCATTTCAATTACTGACGAGACTGGAACTCATACTCAGGAAGTTCTTGATGGCGTGAATGGTACTCCAGGTACTCCAGGAGCTGACGGTAAAACACCTTATTTTCATGTCAAATACTCAAATGATGGTGGTAAAACATTTACAGACAACAATGGAGAAAAAGCAGGGTCCTATATAGGAACATACACTGACCATATAGAGAAAGATTCAAACATTGTTAGTGATTATACTTGGGTGAAAATTGAAGGAAAAGACGGGGTGTCTCCTACAATTACTGTCACTAAGGAAAACGGTGTCGTGACAATTGTTACAAAAGATGGATCGCATACTTACACCCAAAAAATTCTTGATGGCGTGAATGGTACCCCAGGAGCAAATGGAACAAACGGACAGACTACGTATTTTCATTTAAAATACTCAAATGATGGTGGTAAAACATTCACATCAAATAATGGAGAGGATGTTGGTTCATACATTGGAACATATACTGATTTCGTAAAAGAAGATTCAGATACACCATCTGATTATACCTGGGTGAAAATCAAAGGCGAAAACGGTAAAGACGGTAAAGATGGTATAAATGGTACGAACGGAAAAGGTATTTCTGAGATACATACCTATTATCAGGCAAACAATCAAACATCAGGTATATATGCGTATTCGAGCGGTTGGAGCGAAGCATTTACTGCCCCGAACTCAAGTTCTAAATATTTATGGACATATCAGAAAACCATTTATAACGATGGAAGTAGTGAATCAACATCTCCGCACATTATTGGAACGTATGGTAAAGACGGAAAAGATGGGTCTACTTTATCATCGACTGAAATTTGGAATCTTTTGTTACAACAAAATACTGATTTTATGTATAAATACAATGGACATATTTATATAAAAGCCAGTTATATTGATAGTGGTAATTTTTGCGGTTGGACTGCTGACAGAATTAATGGGAAATTATACGCAAATGCTAGCGATTTTGATTCAGATTCTGACAGCAACGCCACAGACGGTTTAATTACACCATCTGCTGAATACTACACAGAACTTAACGCAAAAAAAGGTATCATAAAAACTAGAATAGATAATCTGTTTGCAGAAGCAGGAAAATCAAGGAATTATGCTGCTTTATCTGGAAATAACATATATGCAAATACAGTTTATTCATATAATTATGCCAATAATGCATATTTTAAAAAAAACTAACAGCAGCTGCTGCTGTTCAATTCAAAGGCATATCAAGCGGATCTGGGACGGATCTTGTTTTGACCTCGGCTACACTGACTGGAGGCTGTTTTGTAGTTCGAAAATCTGGATCTTCAAAACGTTTTAAAATTCATGATTCCTTCATGGGCGAACAGGATGTAGAAAAACTTTATAATTTGCGTCCGGTTTACTTTAAATACAAACCAGGTTATCTTCGAGAGGGGGATCAAGATTGTGAACGTATTATACCGGGTTTCTATGCTGAACTTGTTGAAAAGTATTTTCCAGAAGCAGTTCGTTACGACGAGAAAAAAAGAGTAGCTGATTGGGACCCCAAAAAACTTGTTCCAGCAATGCTTAAATTAATTCAGTTACAAAAAGAACAATTGGATAGACAGGAAGAGCGTCTGTCTAAAATAGAATCTATTCTTAATATTAAGGAGGAATAATTATGGATTTTACAGCATTAACAAAATATTTTGTAGTAGTGGTAGTAGTGGCGTGCCTTATTGTAGGGTACATAATCAAACATACCACATTTCTTAACAAAATTCCGAACGATGATATTCCGGCTATTCTGGCAGTGATGGGGGCTGTGCTGAATGGCTTTGTCAGCGGTTGGACCATTGAAAATGTCGTGTATGGGGCTTTGATGGGATTAGCTTCCACAGGCTTTCATCAGGCGTTCAAATCATTTGTAGAAGGTAATTCCGATGATTCTAAGGAGGATCTCAATGACTGAGTTCGCTATTACATCAGGTCAGCTTATGTGGCTTTGTACATTGATTGCTGGTCTATGGAGTGTAATTAAAATTATCAAGGAAATCCGTAAGCCAAATGATGATTTGAAAAAAACAGTCGCCAGACATAGTGAACTTCTTGATAATGATAATAAGCGTCTTAAAGAGCATGAAGAATCCAACCACATGATTCTGAAATGTCTACTGGTAATCATTAATCATGAAATCACTGGCAATGGGATAGAGACCATGAAAGAAGCCAGAGACGACTTGCAAAAATATTTGGTCGATAAATAGTAAATGAAAGGGAATAATAGCAGTATGTTTGTCATTTATTTGTACCATACCGTCAATATTCCCTTTAAATACGGCATTCTTTGTTTCCATTGAGGAAGCTGCTAAGGCTGGAAAGTTCTAATCAAACCTTTTTAATCAAAGAGTCAACAAACCTAGAAAGTACCGTAGTTCCAAGGGCTGCGGTACTTTTCTTAGTTTAGATCAAAAAATGAGAAAGTAATTTGAGACACGGTGAGAAGCCTTGAAAATGGCAAGATAGGCAAACAGGTAGGTAACAAGTAGGCAACAGAGCGAAGGAAACAAAAAGAAGAGCCGATCACAGGAAAAGAAATGCCGCAACCACAAGGGTTACGGCATTTTTTCTATCTCATCTCTGAGTCACTCAATATCACGGATTGTATAGACCGCCTCGGTTACGTCTGTGATCTTGTGACCGGCAAGACGTTTCACAACGTACTCATCTACGCCCGCTTTTTTCGCCATCGTAATGAATGTTGTTCGGGGATCGTGCGGCCGATGTTCGGAACGAAGGTGCAGTGCGGCAACGACCTTGTTAAAACGCCCAGCGGATGCTGCATTATCTCAAGGGATATTGGCAGTATTTCTTTTGATCTACATTGTGAAATCAAATGAAAGATTTTCGGCAAGACAGGAAGAGCGGGAAAAACAGTATCAGGAATTACTGTCAGCATTAACAGAAAAATTTAATGTATTAAGTGTTATCGAGAGGGATATTACAGAGGTAAAAGAGTACATTATGGCAGATACAAAAGAAATCAATAAAAAAATATAAAAAGTAGTTTCCGAAAATAGAGAAAACGGGTTTTTATTTTATGTAAGCGCTTATGAAACAGACCAATAAAACTATAAGGGTCTGCAAAAAACAGAAGGAGGATATTTTATATGCCAGGAACATTTAATGGAAAAACACTTGTTATTTCAGCGACACCTACAGCAGGAGCAAAAATTGTGGATGCAGGAGCTGCGACGAATGTAGCGGGAATTACAATCAGCGGAGACACTATGTACAGTGTGAAAACAAGCGGAAAGGTAACAACCTTATATAAAACACCGGATTATTCAAACGCAGATGCACAGGCTGTGGCAGTTAAAACCGGTTTGGGATATTTTGCATTAGGGCTTAGCAAAATCGGCACAGAATTATTTATGCTTGCTGAAGATACAGCGGGATATGGAAATACTACAAAGATTGTAAAAATGGATACTGCCGGTAATGTTATTAAGGAGTTTGATATTGTAAGTGAATTTCAGTATGGAGCGCTTGGAATTGCACATACAGGTGCGGCAAATGAATTTTTCATTCTTGCACGAGGCTCCAACGATGCAGATAACGATACTCTGATTGTAAAAAAACTGAGATTGGAGAGTTCTAATAGTTATGAAGTAGTTCATGAATTTAAGGTTACAAACAGAGGATATGGATATACAAGCCGTATCCAGGATATTTATTACCATTTAGACTACGGTCTGTTTATTCTGACAAATGATGAATTGTCTGCCGGAAGAAACAGAATTGTACATGTGGATTACAGAAGTAATGTGAATTCATATATTCCAGACGGAGTTATTAATGTTGAGATGAAAGGGTATAAGCAGTATAATCTGGAATCTATTTGTATGAAAGCAGGTCATCTTGTACTGGCTGCAAATGTAATTACAGGAACCGGGAAAGCAGAGGACCGTTTTTCTGTCCTGAATGGAATTACTTATGAAAAAGGTACTTATAGTTTTAACTGCGCTCTTTCCAAGGGAATAAAAGTAGACAATGAGATATTTGTTGATGATTTAGGAAAAAAAATCATAGCAACGAATTTTGGTGCGTTAGCATTTGATGAGAATAACCAAAAGTTGTATGGTATAAAAGCCGGTACAAATGGAAAATACGCAAATCCGAGTGTGTGTGCAGCAGCCATTTGGGAATTTGAGGATTACACAAGCGGTACGAAGGGCGTAAAAAGACTGGTGAATAAGGTTAAACCGGGAGAGAAGAGATGTCTGTATCATGCCAATGGAATGGATATATACAATCATGAATTGTATGTTACCTGTGCGGAACCTAATGGAAAAGGTGAATATTCGGTTGTGAAGCTTACTATGGGCAGTACATCTGAAGAATGGCCCTATAATAGGTATACCTGGGAAAACCGGACAAACGCAATCAGCCATTACAAAGGCAATCAGTTTATTCTTCTTACCGAAACCGGTGCAGAGGGTGAAGAAGATAAAAAAATATATAAACTGTGTATTGTACACTTCTCAGCAGGAAAAGTTGTGGTTGATCAAACAAAATATTTTATGAATACCGGTTATGAAGTGCTTCAGGGAATCAATTACAGTGACAAATACGGATTATTTATTGTTACGACGAAAAAACTGGAATATTTTCCTAATGGTGATGTGCAAACCAGTGGAAGCAGGGTACTACACATTGATATGAGCAGAACTAAAACAATGAAATTTAAAGATGGCAAGAAATATCCTGTTTTAATTCCGGATTTTGCCTTTAACAATGAACTGGATGAATCAAAGTTCTTTAGTTTTGAAATGGAATCCGTAGCGATTGACAGAAATACAAACAATATGATTGTGTCGGTTAATGCGAACAGTCCGATTGCGGGCGATAATGGTAAACATCCGGGGGAAGACTACATCTACAGATTTTCTTCCATTGAATTTAAATAACGAAACTTATCTTTACAGAGATTGGGTTCCTGCAAAGGTAGAAAAAAGCGGCTTTTCAAGCCGCTTTTTCTGCATAGTTAAATATGTTAAATAAAAAAAGATTGTTGAAAAAATATTACATATATGATACAATTGTTAACATAAACGTAACATGATAACGAGGTATAATGATGGAAAGAAGGCAAAGTATTATGAGAAGGAGAGGCAAAACATTTTTATCGCTGTTTCTTTCTGCTGTGATCGTTACCGGTCAGCCGGTATTGGCAGCCGATTTTTCTGCTGGAGAGGAAACATTTATTTCGGAAACCACAGAGCAGGAAGGCGATGTATCGGAAGCTTCAGCTATTTTCGAGGATACTGTGGATTCAGACAGTGAAATGAGATATGAGAAATATGAGGCGACAGTTTCTAGTGAAATCCTTGATTTGGGACAGACTGGAGTAAACGGCAGTGGTTGGGGGTGGGAAAGGCTGGAGATAAAAAATACAGGCACAGAGGCTTGGCATATCAAATCTATCTCAGAATTGAATGATTTTACACTTGAGCCGTTTGATTATCCGTTTCAGGGAAGGTTTCCAATGGAAGTTGGGAATAAGGTTAAGCCCGGAGAAGCTGTTGCAGCGGATATTTATGTAAAGAAAAATCTTTCTCCGGGAATTCATGAAGAAACCTTTGTCATGGAAACAGAAGAAGGCATTCAGGCGAAGTGTAGGATACGGGTTCTTATTCGCGGCGCATCTGATCAGGATTATGAGGTGAACTGCAGACCGAATAGCGGTACGAGATTTCTCACAATTACCCCTGAAGAATACGACTGGTGGGATAATACAGATCCGGATCCGGATATGTTTATGTGTCCAAAACGCAGTATATGGATATATAACAATGGAAAAAATCCTGTTACGGTTGATTTTGAGAATACGGAACATTTCTGGGCGTACCTTGATGATTATGAAACGGGGGTTATTATGCCCGGAGAAGGTACAACGGTTTATCTTCGTCCGAAAAAGGAAGAACAGGTAGCTACTGATATTTTTAAGGTTTCCATCACAGGAGGAATAGAATTATCTTATATAATTTCCCAGAATTGTCCTCATATTGCACCGCCTTATCCGGAAGGAGCAACGATAAAAGATGTGAAAGTACAGGGGTCAACTATTAAGGCAGCGGCTTATGACTGCGCAAACAGCGAAGGTTTCGATGCGGTTCTGACAAAGAAAAGCTGGGTTGACAGACCTGAGAATTATGTGAAGGTGGCGAAGAATCAGGATGCAAAGACCATCACCTTCACAAATGTAAAAAACGGCACGTATTATCTGGGAATCCATGCGTACAACAGGGATTATTATGATGGAAATGTGTCCGGGAAAAGGTTTGGGGCATGGAGTTATCCAGTAAAAGTAGTAGTAAAGAACGGAATTCCCACAGAGAGGGTGAAGATTAAAACTGTAAAAACAAGTAAAGGAGCTGTGTCTGTAACAGTTGGCGTACCAAAAGGATTTGCAAGAGCAGATATGGAACTGAGATCTACAGGCGGAACCACCGTATATAAACGGAACAATCGGACAACCTATACAAGGATTACAGGCGTGAAGCCCGGAACCTATACTCTGAGAGTCCGCCCATGGGCCAAAATTAACGGAAGGAAAGCTTACGGAGACTGGGTATCCTGGGGAAGAAGAATCAGGGTAAAATAAAAAGAAACAGGCAACTGCCCCTTGTTTAGAAAAGTTTAAATTGGTTTGAGAAAGAGAAAAGTAAATTCTGTAAAGTTGACTTCACAAAACCTGAAAAACAGAAAGAGAGCTGCCAGACAGCAGAAGAAAAAACAGAACGGACAAAAAAGACGGATTGATTACATAATAGGAAACTGAAAACATGCGACAATCTGCAGGGATACCGGGGTTAGGCTGAAACACTATATCACGGAACCGTCTATGTAGTACAGCAAAATAGGCTGTCCTCATACCGAGGGTTTCCACTTCAGTAAGCCTGAGAAGTGTCAAACTGACACTTCCTCAAACATACTAAGGTCACAACTCTCATTGCATCCACAGTCACAACAAAAAATAGAGTATTCCCTTCAATGCGTGCGATATTTCACTTGTGATTGTGATCTCGTGTTTCCATACAGCCGCACGGACAAGAAATATATTCCTTTCCCTCTTTGATTTCAATAATTTCCCAGGTATGTTCATGAGAAGTGAAGGGTTTATCCAAACAGACATGTCCATGCACAGTTGAAATAGTTGCAACGATGGCCATTGTAGCAATGCACCCAATAATTAGGTTTTTTGATTTTGCTTGCATATATTTGTCTCCTTTCATTTAGTGAATACGTATAGGCGTTTGCGAAACGCCAAACACTGCATAAATACGGTGTTTTTTGTCGTTAAAATAAAATAACTCCTCAAGGTTTATGGTAAAATAGAATTGACTAGAAACTAATTAACCAATCCACCTAAAGGAGATATACCTACATGATAACATATAAACAGCTCACTTTGGCAGAAATTTTTGAATATAGAACGAAAATAAGTTTCTGCACCATTGGGGGAATACTACGAATTGTAGATGAAGATAAGAGCATGAAACAGAAATTTGAAGAGAAAGCGTAACCAAAGCATAAGAAATACGATGTTTATTATGAGAGCCTTTTTTGTTATGATATTTGCACAGGATGTTTGAAAGTACGAAATCGGAGAAAGCTGTATGGAAGATACTTATATTATAGACTTGTTCTGGAGAAGAGATGAAAATGCAATACAATTAGTTGATAAAAAGTATAATTCCACTTGTTATTCTATTGCGTGGAAGATTCTTATGAATAGGGAAGATTCCGAGGAGTGTGTAAATGATACATGGTTTGCGGCATGGCGGTATATCCCACCCCAAAGGCCGCCAAAACTGGTAGCTTTCTTAGGAAAAATTACAAGAGGATTCGCAATTGATATGTTAAGAAAAAAGCATGCGGCAAAACGGATGGATATGCATATTGCAAACATAACGGAAGAGGTAGAAAGTTTAAATACCGCTAGAACGCATATTTTAGATGAACATATGGAAGCTGAGGAACTGATAGAAATCATCAATCGTTTCCTGGGCGGTTTATCTGACAGGGACAGGGATATTTTGTCCAGAGATATTGGGTAATGGAATCCATTAAAAATATTGCCGCCAGACATAAGATGTCAGAAGGGGCAATTAAGCAGAATCTGCTGCGGAATAAAAGGAAACTGAAAAAGATATGTATAAATTTATCATACATATATTTTTATCAATGTCATTTAGATAAGCATTTCGTCTGATAAAAACAGTATATCACGTTATTTGACTTTAGAAAACATGGTTCAGTTAAGAAATATTATGTTCAATGGGAAGTCCTGTCTGCCCCCCCAGATGACTACCTGTGAAGAACATAAAATACAATTTCGTATACCAAAAAGACAGATTGCAGATCTGTCTGAAAAAGAAGTATAATAGTGATGATATTTAAGCCGCTCGATACATGAAATCCCTATTTCTCTTTGGACGGAGGCGGATAGGATATTTACGGTTGCTCCTGACTGGTGTCAGGTGCTTTTGTATGAGAAGCATGGTCTCAATTTCGTCACTGCTATGTTTTAAATATGCTCTGCATATGTTGACTGCGGTGGCGAAATTTATTTTGTAGATATGCTTTGTGTTATCTCGTGTTCTCACAACGGCCTGAGCTGTCACAAATTCGCAGAAGTTATATAGTATCATCCGGGCATTGAGTTCCTGAAGGATCCCGTCATACTTGCTGCTATGCCAGTTAACAAGACCTATGGTGTATTTCAGCTCACGAAAGCTTGTTTCCTCGCTCCAGCGCATTCTGTAAAGCTTTTTAATCTCTTCTAAGGGGAAGTCTTCTTCCGAAAGATTTGTGGCAATGCAGATGTAGGTCCCATTATCAAGAAGAATACGAACAATACGGAATTCGATATCATAATATGTACAGTTTTCATCCAGGAAATCCAGATCGGTAGTCTGCTGAAGAATGGTATACGTATTGGGATCCCCAAGAGTTTCTTTTGTATGGCGTCTGGTAAGAGTGGTTTTTATATGGGTATCGAACTGACTGTCAGGTAGATCATAAGCGGAAAGAATGCCGTTACTGTTGATGTCTTTCATGCGAATAATGAATTTCATATTCTTTTGAATAAGATGAGCAAAGACATTGAAGCTTTCATATCCCCGGTCTGCCATTAAAATTGCCGGCACAGAATCGGGATAACGGTCAGTTATGGTATTCAGTGCAGCACGTTCATGAAGCTTCTTTTTTCCCTGAACCAGAAAATCACAGTAAGTATGGTTCATGATATCGTAAAGAGCATTGACGTGAATCGCATTGTAACCCTTTTCGCCTTCATGGATAAAAGTTCTTTCATCCTCTGGGTCTCGTGCTATATTGACATCGGAACCATCACATGCTAAAAGGCGATAGCCGTGATAGGGCTGATCAGAAAGTTCCCTGCACTGTTCCACAAAAATATGGAACAGAAAACTCCATCCTTCCGGTTGGAGTTTGAAATGCTGCTGGGTAAAAGAAGATTTTGCAGGGGCTGCAAGTGAATGCTCAAAGAAATCCAGGATTTCATTTGAAACAGATTTACTCTGCATTTGAACCATAAATTGAATATAATCATGGAAAGAAAGTTTACGATTTCCTGTGAAATCAGCTTCCGGGTTTTGGCAGAACATGAAATGAAGTTCATCCAGTTCAGCAATGCAGTTTTCGAGTGTTGTTTTTAAGTCAGCTAAAAAGTTTTGAGTCATAGGGTGCCTCCTTGAAATGTGTTTATATTCAAGGCTTACACAACATATATTGCTTATCCTGTCAAGTGTTTTTTGAAAAAAATGAGGATAAAAACTAAAGGAAGAGAGAAGAAAAATGCAGTTATATCAGTTTGAAAAAATATACTCTCAAATGGAAAAAGAGTTTGGAAAAATCAGAAAAGGTGATGAGGAAACTTACAGTATGCTTCTTTTGCCGATGGAAAGTAATGCGTTAAAAATCCATCGAAAGTTTCCCGCTTCAAACAGCAGAAGAATGAAAGAGGCAATTGCCCTTGTATTGTTTGATATTAAATCAAGATGTACCGGAGAAAGTTTTGACACGGGAAACTTTCTGAGATCCTTCCGGGTCTTACTGTTATGGAGGCACTGAACACTGACTTAGTTTGTGATGCGATTAACACAGCTATGAGAGAACTCTTCCTTCAGATCGTTTACGGACGTACACAGTCTGCATTCTCAGAAGACGGACTTCCTGTAGGCGCTGGACTCGAGGACCTTGGTAAAGGACTTCGCTCTCAGGTTGGTACAATGTATGGAACTCTGAAAAAAGGACCTCGTTACCTTGAAA
>ERZ894223.151-NODE-151-length-73335-cov-88.381400_pt1 | contig 73335 bp, 57 predicted proteins | sample MGYA00380293_ERZ894223 | MGnify/ENA primary metagenome ERZ894223 (study PRJEB32331, sample SAMN06328445) | human gut metagenome | biome: human gut microbiome; feature: stool | host: Homo sapiens | collected 2014-11-05 ...
TTGGGGCATATATGGGCGTGAGAACTTGTTCTCATAAGACCATATATGCCACAAATGAATTGCCGAAGGCTCGAAAACCACAAGCGGTCTGTGGAGAAAGGTTTTTGTTTAAGCCCTGCCTAATCTCTTAATTAAAGAGCACTCTTAATGATATTGGCAATTTCTTCAGCGCAGCGCTTATCATTGAACGTCTGCTCGGCTATCTGTCTGCCTTTCTCTCCCATGCGACGCGCCTCCTCTGGATGCGTGGCGATGTAGTCGACGGCACGCTGCCAGCCTTCCACGTCGCCGTAGGGAACGGAGATGCCGCAGCCGTCGCAGGAGAAGTCTACCGGGATTTGGGGGTTGCGGCTGCAAATGATGGGCAAGCCTAATGCCAATGCCTCCACCACTGTGGTCAAGCCGGCGGTGTAACGGGTCTCCTTGCAGCAAATCACCACGCACGATGCCTTTGCCACCTCGCACGCTATCTCGTAAGGCAACAAGCCACATATCTCCACCACCTTCACGTTGGCGGAGGGATGGCAGCGGCGCACGGCGTCGAGGTTGGGATTGGGGATGGAGGGGTCGGCGTTGATGCCTATATATAATATAAGGTGGTGAGGAGTGTTGCGGAACGCCTCGATGAGCGTGGACTGGTCGCGCTGCTCCTTACCCGTGGCAATAAAGACGGGAGCCTCTGCCCCACCCTCATGAGCAGACGCTTGGCGAGCCTCAGCCACCGAACGCGAGATGCGGTCGTAGAAGTCGAGGTCGGCACCCCAATGCCCTACTACCATGCGGCGTGGGTCTGCCTTGCGCGACTTAAGAGAATCGTCAACGAGCTTCTGCGAAAAGAAAATCATGCGGTCGAAACCACGATAGAAGAGTCGTCCTCCCAGCTCGCGCAACCGGCTCTTAGAGGTGACAATGGGCTGGTGATGCCATACGATGATGGGCTTGCGGAAGAGACGGAGGGCACGGAGGAGCACCACAAGTTCCAGTCCCTTGTAATGCGTGGCATACACGGCGTCATACTTCTCACGGCAGGTGAGCACACGCCACGCAGTACTAATGGCGGTGGCTATACGGGAGAGCGTCTTCTTCGGCGAACGGTGCCAGACAACGCCGATGCCGTTGTCCTTGAGGTGGCAGGCACCATAGAGGAAGTGCGAGGGAAACTCGCCGTCCTTCATTCTGTCAAGACAATACTGGATGTTCTGCGTGTGGTAGAAGTAGACGTGCATCAGTTATTACTTATTATTTAGTATTTATTATTTTTTACTTATTACTTAGTACTTATTATTTTTTGGGGACGAGATACCTGTAGTTATATACCTGCATGAAAGGGTGCATCAGGGCACGCAGGAGGGCTATGGGGTCTTTCTCGTACGTGTAGAAGAGGACGTGACGATACTTTACGTACATTCGCATTAGGGAGAGGAGGGAGAAGGGCGACGTGCCACACTCGGCATGCAGGAGCTTCAGCGCATCGGCATAGATGGGGTTGTTGGTGGTGACGCCGTCACGAACGTCCAGCTTGCCAGCCTTCTCATGTCGCCACACCCACTCTATGAACGTCAGGCGGGCGGCGAAGTGCTGGCGCATCCACGGCTTCACCTTATGCCAATGACACATGCCGTACCACACCATATAGAGGGCGTTGTCTGCCTGGCGTACACGATGGGCGTCCACTCCCACATACGTGGCAGCCTCAGCATAACGGCGCTGACGCACAAGCACGCGGTCGATAAGGCAGATGGCGTCAAGGGCAGCCGCTGCCGTGGCTGTCATCACGTCGTAGCACGTGCGGCGATAGATGTCGGGATGTTCTGTTTCGGAGGGAATATAGTCGAGCAGCGTGCGGCGCAGCATCTGGCAATGTCCCATCATCGAAGCATAGAAGAGGCGGATGAGATTGCAGTTGGGGCGGCGCGGATCGTAGCGCACCTCGGCACCGCTCTCCGAGAAGGGCACGGACCGGCATACGCACATCATCATGTGCGGATCAGCCATCGCTGCCACCTGCTCCTCTAATTTCGTCGGCATCCAGATGTCGTCCTGGTCGCTGACGGCTATGAGGTCGCCCTTGGCACGGCGCATGGCAGAGAAGAAGTTGGCGTTGATGCCCATCTGCTTCTCGTTGCGGAATATCCGCATCTCCATTCCTTCGGGCGCCTTGGCTGCATAACTATGGAGGAGTTCCATGGTGTTGTCCGTGGAGCCGTCGTCCTGAACGATGAGTTCGGCGGGGAGCAGCGTCTGCGAGAAGATGGAGTCAAGCTGTTCTGCAAGATGGCGTGATGCACCGTTGTATGTGCACATCACTACGGAGAGCGACATATTATGTTTCATAAAAACTATTGATTACCAGTGGCGGTCGCGACCGAAGATTTTCCTTATTCTTCGCGACACAGCCTTGAAGATATATCCGAAATTGCCGTAGCGGATGTTGAGCCACAGCTCTTCCATTGAGCGTCCTGCCTTGATGAGCGGATGACCGTAGGCGTAGGTGCGATAGACCTGCTCCTTGAAGTCGACATCCTCTATGACGTAGCGCGGATGGCGGACGGGGGCGTCCAGCTCGAAGCGCTGCATGGTGAAGAGTCGGCGGAGGCGGCGCGGCATGGTCTGCAGCGAACCCGTATAGTGGGTGGAACCGTCGGTGGCTCCGAGATTGTTTATCATGTTGCGCGTCGGCATGATGGCAAGACCGGAGTTCATCACCATCGACGTCCAGAAGATGGTCTCGTAATACTCCTTGCCCGACGCACGATGGTCATAGCAGGCACGAAGCGTGTCGAGGCAGTAGCGGCGCTGGCGCATCACGGCGTCCAGCTGGCGCTTCGCATCGGGGTCGTCCAGACAGGCGTACGTCGGGTCCCATGTGTCGATGACGCGGCGCCATGAAGCCCATCCCCAGATGGAGAATACGGAGGTGAAGAGATAGTCATAAGGACTATTGACCTGCTCCTCGGGATTGAATCCGGCAATCATCCACACCCTCTCGTCGTCGGCATAACGGTCGAGCATCTCCTTGCAGAAGGGGAAGAACGACTGCGACGGCACGTCGTCGTCCTCGAGGACGATGCAGCGGTCCACAATGGAGAAAGCCCATTTCTGCGAGATATATTCCGACGGATCGCAACCGAAGTTGCGCTCCTGATACTTGCGGTGCACCTCGCACTGCCAGTCGATGTCTTCCACGACGCGGCGGCAAGCCTCTATGCCCGGCATATCGCGTTCGCCACGCGGTCCGTCCTGATAGAGGAACAGCTTGGAGGGACGCGCCTTGCGCACCTCGTCGAACACGCGGCGCAGATGGTCAGGGCGGTTAAAGAAGAGTATGAGGACGGCTACGTCCGTCTTGTAAGGTTGTGGATTCATAAGCATTAAGGGGTTTAGGGGTTATGTCGTTTTTATGGTTGTCAATACTTCAGCCTTCTTGTCGCCCACATCAGGACGACGAAGAGGAGTGTGCCGCTTACCAGACCAGCCAAAGCGTCGATGGCGTAGTGTGCCTGGATGTACACCGTGGAGAAGCAGAGCAGCACGTAGAAGGGTGCCATGACGTAGAGCAGACGACGGTTGCGGGTGTGCCAGGCGAGCAGCATACACACGGTGGCTATGCCTACGTGTGATGAGGGGAAGGCTGCCGTGGGGCGCTCTCCCGCTGCCTTGGCGTCCTCCACGAGGTCGTAGAAGAAGCCCTGCGTATATCCGGGTGTGGGCAGACATTCCTGATGGGTGTTGAAGTAGTCGCCGACGGCAGGGAACACGCCTGACATGATGTTCTCCATGCCCACTGCCTTATAGTAGAACGTAGGTCCTGCGACGGGCACGAAGATGAACACCACATAGAAGATGAAGAACGACGCCAGCACCACGAACGAAGCTCTCTCAAACTCGTTGTAACGGCAGACGAAATAGAAGAACGTCGTAAGGGCTATCATCGGATAATAGCTCGTATAGCCAAGGCTCATCAGTTCCGAGAAGACGGGCCACGAGAATGTGGAGACGAAGCTTATGGCTGGCTGGAATCCGAAGAGCTGCTGCTCACAATGACAGAACACGTGGTCCAGGTTGGGGAACATACGATTGATCTCGTACGTGTCGGGATACCACCATGCAAGGAGCGACATCTGCGCCACGACGCGCACACAGCGGGTCAGGCGGCAGGGCACGAGCCTGTAGACGAGCCACAATGCCAAGGTCATGGCCACGGCACGCACGCGTCCCCATATCATCGCTTCGGGATTGGGCAGTGTCGTGAAAGTGAAGAGGGTGATGAGAAGCGTGAACGTGGCGTATGCCAGCACCAGCCACTCAAGTGCCATCAGCCCACGCTTGGGATTCGCCTCGATGGCGAAGAGTTGTTTTATGAATTTCATTATTTTTCTCTGGGTTATCTGTATGGTCTCCTCTTACAACCATCCGTTCTCCTTATACCACTTCACCGCGAGACGCACGCCGTCCTTCAGCTTGTAGTGGGGATGGTAGCCGAGCTCGTCCATTGTCGGCTCGATGTCGCAGCGCCAGTTGCGCTGACGGAGTATGTTAAACTTGTCGTCGTTCAGTGCTATGGGCTTCTTCGTGATGCGTGCTATGCGCTCGCCGAAGAAGGTGATGACGCGCAGCACCCACACCGGTGCCACAATGCGGAGCATCCACTTCACGCCCATCTCTTTCTTCAGCAGATCGGAGAATTCAGTCGACTGATAGACGTCGCCGTCCGAAAGGAAATATTTGCGTCCGCTCATGCCGCGGTCGAGGGCGAGAAACACTGCCTGCACCACGTCCAGCACATACACGAAGGTGATGTCCTGACGACGGAAGCCCACGGCAAAGTCGACGTGCTTCTTGATGCTCTCCGCCATGAGGAAATAGTCCTTCTCACGCGGTCCGTACACTCCCGTGGGGCGGAGGATGATGTACGGGAAGTCGTTGCCGATGGAGTCGAGATAGCGTTCTGCCTCCAGCTTGCTCTTGCCGTACGCCGTGTTAGGGCGCGGACAGTCGTTCTCGGTGATGTCCTGATAAGGCTGCCGTTCGTGTATGGCTCCGTAGACGCTGAGCGAACTGAGGAAGACAAATCGCTTTATGGGCATGCCAAGCTCGATGATGGCATCCACGAAATGCTTTGTTCCCTCGGTGTTCATGCGTCGGAAGTCGGCCTTGTCTATGCACTTAGTCACTCCAGCAGCATGCACTATGTAGTCAAACTGATGGTCTGCAAGTTGTCGCTTCAGCTCATCCTTGGAGTTGAAGTCGAGTTCGATGAAATTTATTCGCTTGTCCTTGAGGTAACGCCGTGAGGTGGTTTTTCTCACCGCCGCCCATACCTCCATATCACGGTTCAGGGCTTCCTCAACAATAAAACTGCCAATGAAACCGCTGGCACCGGTTATAAGTATCTTGTTAGTCATTATGATAATTGGTACATAATCGCTTGCAAAGATAGCAAGATTTGGACGAATAGACGATTTTATTGAAGATTAATTCGTTTGTAACATAAATTTAGCGCTCTGGGACATTGATATCTCAAAACTTTTTTGTTTATTTGCATAGTATATACTAAAAAGATAAAACCATGGGAAAAGGAAAGAAAGGAGGCAAACGCCTGACAAAGAAACAGCTCGTACCGAAGCTGGAGGAGCTCTTCTCCTCGAATCCCGGCAAGACGATGTCCTTTAAGGAGATATTCAGAAGTCTGCATCTCGACACACACCCGCTGAAGATGCTTGCCATTGACATTATGGAAGAGATGGCATGGGACGACTTCATCACGAAGGTGTCGGACAACTCATACCAGCTCAACCAGAAGGGACAGGTGCAGGAGGGTGTCTTCCTGCGTAAGACCAACGGCAAGAACACCATTACACCGGACGGCAGCGACAAGCCGATTTTCGTGGCGGAGCGCAACTCGATGTGGGCGCTCAGCGGCGACCGCGTGCGCTTCTCGTGCATGGCACGTCGCAAGAACCATATAAAGGAGGCGCAGGTCATCGAGATTCTGCATAGAGCGAAGGAGACGTTCGTAGGAAGAATCTCCATCGACCATGACCTCGCGACGCTCATCTCGCCCTCTAACGTACTCGCCAACAGCATCATCATTCCGCGACGCAAGCTGAAGGGTGCAAAGGAGGGCGACAACGTGGTGGTGAAGATTATGGAATGGCCGGACGCTGACCACCGCAACATGATCGGTGAGGTGACGGACGTACTGGGCAAGTCGGGAGACAACGACGTGGAGATGAACACCATCCTCGCGCAGTACGGTCTGCCGTATAAGTATCCGAAGAACGTGGAGGAGGCTGCGGAGAAGATTTCAGCAGAGATAACGCCGGAGGACTATGCCGAACGCGAGGACTTCCGCGACACGTTCACGTGCACCATCGACCCGAAGGACGCAAAGGACTTCGACGACGCGCTGTCCATCAAGAAGCTGAAGGACGGCCTCTGGGAAGTGGGCGTGCATATCGCCGACGTGAGCCATTACGTCAAGGAGGGTTCGGTCATTGACAAGGAGGCGGTGAAGCGTGCCACAAGCGTGTATCTCGTCGACCGTACCATACCGATGCTGCCCGAACGTCTCTGCAACTTCATCTGCTCGCTCCGTCCTGACGAGGAGAAGTTAGCATTCTCCGTGATATTCACTCTCAACGACGACGCGGAGGTGAAGGACTATCGCATCGTACACACTGTCATCAAGTCGGACCGCCGCTATGCCTACGAGGAGGTGCAGCAGCTGCTGGAGGACAATGGTGTGGTGGACGGAACGGGCGAACCGGCTCCGAAGGCTCCCAAGGGAGGATATAAGGGTGAGAACGCTGACCAGCTGATCACGCTGGACCGACTGGCTAAGAAGCTGCGCGCGGCACGATTCAAGAACGGTTCAGTAAGGTTCGACCGTGAGGAGCTACACTTCGACGTGGACGAGAAAGGCAAGCCCATCCGCTGCTACTTCAAGCGCTCGAAGGACACCAACAAGCTAATCGAGGAGTTTATGCTTCTCGCCAACCGCACCGTGGCGGAGAGCGTGGGCAAGGTGGCGAAGGGCAAGAAGCCGAAGACCCTACCCTATCGTGTGCATGACAATCCCGACCCCACAAAATTAGAGACGCTGCGCGAGTTTGTGGTGAAGTTCGGATATAAGGTGAAGACGGACGGCACGAAGGGTGCGATGGCGCGTTCGCTGAACGCTCTTATGGACGCGTGTGAGGGCAAGCGTGAGCAGAACCTCATTCAGACGGTGGCGCTGCGTGCGATGATGAAGGCCAAATACTCCATCCACAACACGGGTCACTTCGGTCTGGCGTTCGACTATTACACGCACTTCACATCGCCTATCCGCCGTTACCCTGACACAATGGTGCATCGTCTGCTGACGCGTTATCAGCAGGGCGGACGTTCTGCCAACAAGGAGCATTACGAGGAGCTGTGCGAACACTCGAGCGAGATGGAGCAGATAGCAGCCAACGCTGAGCGCGACTCCATCAAGTATAAGGCTGTGGAGTTTATGTCGGAGCGCATAGGCAACGTGTATGACGCTCACATCTCTGGCATCCAGTCGTACGGCATCTACTGCGAGATTGACGAGAACCACTGCGAGGGTCTGGTACCGATGCGCGACCTCGACGACGACTACTACGACTTCGACGAGCGCAACTACTGTCTCGTTGGCCGTCGCCATCATCACAAGTACCAGCTGGGGGATGCGATACGCATCCAGGTGGCAAGTGCCAACCTCGAAAAGAAACAGCTCGACTTTACGCTGGCGGAATAAGAGTTTTTGAATTAGTAGGTTTGCTTAATCTCGTAGGCAGGGCTTTAACAAAAACATTCATCCACAATCCGCTTACGGGCGCAAACCCTAAACGGGTTTAAACAAAAGGCTTTACGTCAGGTCTTACGAGAACAAGTTCTCGACAACCTGACGTAAAGCCTTTTGTTTGTGCACAGCACGCGCCCATAAGCGGAAAAAACAAGTAAAAACACAAGAATACGGGTGTCTTCACACGTTTGTGTTTTTTACATCTGAAAAGGTTATCTATCCTAATACCAAAGAAAAGCGTAGGCCAAGGGCATCGGCAATGCGTAAGAACGTAGAGAGCTGCATATCCGTCTGTCCCTTTTCAAGTGAAGATATGTACTCGCGTTTCTTACCGATCTTTTCAGCCAACATTTTCTGTGTTACATTTTGGCGCTTGCGTTCATCCTTAAGAAGTTCCGCATAGTACCAAGCTTTAGCCTTTGCTTCAAACTCCTTGCGCTCCGGACTATTTACGTCACCGTATCTTTCTTGCAGATGGTCGTCAAATGTTTTAAGACCAGCAAGTTTGTTTTTGTCAAGTTTCAACATATTCAATCCTCCAAATAACGTTTAACAATGTTTTCGGCTTTTTTGATAATGTGTCTTATCAAAGTCTCTTCAATGCTGCAAAATTAATCTATTTATTACATAATACATATTAAAAGTAACATATTTATTACATATTAACCTTAAATGCAAATATCGTACAAAGAGTAAAAACATGTTACAAAATAAAAATCGCTTTTAGAGATTTAGGACGTCGTTTTCGTGGGCTTTTGACATGATAAAGCCACGCGTCTGTTGCAAAACAGCCACTCTTACACTCCAACAGTAACTGTATTGGAGAGCAAGAGTGGCTATATTGTATGCAGAAAGTTGATGTACGAGACCGCTAAAGTGGCTCTTTAGCAGCATCAAACAGCCAGTCCGTGCCACCAATTCATTGCACAAACCGACACAAAACCGTGTAACTGTCTGAGGACAAATGTCATAACGCTGCGCGCTCAAAACTCAAGAATTTCGCACCTAAGATTTCTACGTGCGCTCAACTCATAGTATTGAGCATCAGAAATGCAAATATTGTCTTCGGCGGAACCGCCGAAGAGTTAGGAATTCGATCGGACTACATGTCGCCCGCAACCTTGTGTTTTGACAGGTTTTCTCCGCTTATGGGCGCGTGCTGTGCACAAATAAAAGGCTTTACATTAGGTTGTCGAGAACTGGTTCTCGTAAGACCTAATGTAAAGCCTTTTATTTAAATCCGATAGGATTTGCGCCCATAAGCGGACTGTGGAGAAAGGTTTTTGTTAAAGCCCTGCCTACCGCAGCAAACCCACAGATAAACTGACATTTTATTTATTAACGCTGATCTTCATAGCCTGACGCTTGCCGTCCACCTTGTAGCTAACTACGTAGACGCCGCGCTGGAGACCACTTGTATTGACAGTGCCCTGCTCTGAGAAGACGCCAGTTGCCACTACTCTGCCAGCCACGTCAGATACGGTGTAAGCGGTGCCGGCAACGGCTGCAGTATTGGCAGAAGTAATGCCATCGGTCTGGGCATCAGTCATGTAAATCATGATGCTTGCAGTACGTGAGTAGTAGTTCTGATGACCAACCTGTGTGAAGTCGAACCACTGCTTAGCGTAATAGCTGCCCCACTCATAAGCGGCATTGCCCTCGAGCGGACTGATGTACTGTCTGAAGCTTACGTAAGGACAATAAGTGTCGCAGTTAACTGCTGTGAGGACAGCGAGGTTCTTGCCTGCCTCATACTTGAACGGCTCATCAAGAGCGATGGTCATATCGCCGCCAGTGGTCTTCTGTGCGATGCTTGTGATGCCGTCGTAAACGAGAGTGAGCTGTTCCTCAGGAATCCAACCGTCCTTAGTGTTGGTAAGATCAGTGTTGGCGAGATAGATGCGTACGGGGATTGTCTCCACGTCGCTGTACTGATATAATGCGTCGTAGGTCCAAGCCAACTTCTGGATGAGCATATCCTTATTTTCACCGATTTCGTCAGCAGAATAGATGTTGAGGGCTGCTGCATACTGGTTAGAGAGGTCGAACGGAGAAGAACTGGCTGTTGCAGAAGACTCGAGGCCGATAGCTACAACGTCACCATCAAATGCCTCGCGTACGATGACAGTCATATAGTCTGTAGTGTTGTCGTCTGCATACTCGTCGTCTGGCCATGTGCGAACCACGCCACAAACGGCAGTAGTGTCAGCTACCTGCGGTGTCCATGCCACCTCAACGTCTGCGTATTCGCCGCTGTTAAGAGTAACAGCAACGTCCTTATGATTGAGTTCCTCACCGTTCTTGTCGACGAGAGTGACGCGATAAGCGTAAGCCTTGTCTGTACCACGGTTCTCTACGCGAACTGTATAGACGCTTTCCTTCTTTGCCATCGGCTTCTCAGGACCGCTGATTGAAACGGCAGCGAGATTAGACTTCTCCGCCTTCTTCACACTAAGATTGAACACCTCGAGCCAGTCGGCACGCATCGGAGAGAGAGCGTGGATGCCAAGGTTCTTGTAGCCGTCAGACTTAGCCTTGAAGACAACGCCGATACGCTGCTTGTCGCGGTTGCCCTTGATGGTAACGGTGTCGAGGACCTGAGCAGGCTTTACTGTATACATCTCGTCAAGGAGAGCAAACTCGAGCTTGTCAGCGCTGTAAGCGTGAAGCTCCATCTCAGCGCGGTATGTGGCGTCCTTCTCGAAAGGCATGTAATAGCTGATGAGCCAGTCGTCAGAAGCGGCTGTGCTGGAAGCCTGGTGTCCCATGACACGGTCGCCGGAAGAAACCTTGGTCCACATCCATGCGTAACCATCCTTATTGGCATCCATAACTGTCCAAGAGTTGTCAGCATCGAAAGCCGTGAAATCGAATGTCACGGGCATTGAGTAAGCAGGACCGAAGACGCGGGTCTCGGTCTCCACAGCATTGCTCTCGCCGTCGGCGTTGGAAGCCACAACAGAATAAGAATACTGACTTACGGGCGAGATGTTCTCGTCAGATACGGTGGTCTGCTTCAGACCATCGGCGATAACTCGACCGTCGGGCTTGCGCACTACCTTATAAGAAAGAGAAGAAGCGTCAACGTAACCTCCGTTAGGACCTAACTCGGGCTGATTCCAAGAGATGACAGCCTTGTCATAACCGTTATGCTGGAGAGTAAGAGTGGTGATGTCAGCAGGAATGTCGCGACCCACGAAGATGCGTACCTTCTCCTCGGCACCCTCGCCTACAGAGTTGGAAGCCACAACAGAATAGAAATGATAGCCACCCTTCACGTCGCCGAGGTCGTCAGTGTAAGACATCTCCTCGCCCATTTCGGGATTCTCGAAGGTCTTGATGAGTTCGCGGTCACGATAAACCTTGATGTCGGTAAGAGAAGAAAGCTCCTTGCCGTCGAAGGTCTGTGTGGGGTTCATCCAATAGAGCGCGACGGTGGTAGCGCCGTTCGCACCTGGAACACACTCGAAGTCGCTGACTGCGGACGGCGTGCCCTTTGCAGAAGCAGCAAACGGAACGTAGAGACCGGCAATCTGCGGGCTGTTGCCAACGGCAGCCACCTTCTGTGCAGCACCTGTATTGATGTCGACAGTAGCGATGCAGTCGTCGAAGTCGGTTCCGCCCATGAGGTTGGCAGCCCAGTAGAGAGTTTCGTCAGAATGGTCGAACTCCATACTCTGATAGTATGTGGGGTGCCATCCTGTGGCTCCCACTACAGTGACGTTGCCATTGGTCTTGTCAATCTTGCAGAAATCTCCCTCGAAAGAGATGCCGTAAAGCTGTCCTTCATAGGTGCAGGCAAGCGTGAAGAAGCGACGGTCAAGGTCGGCAACGAGCTTGCTCTCGGCAGTGTTGAGGTCGATGGTGAAAAGCTGTGTGTATGCGTCGTTGAGAACAGAGATGGCATACATCGTCTTCGTGCTATAGTCATACGACATATCGTTGATGTGGCTGGTGTAGCCCGAAAGCTCGCCTACCGACTCAGTAACATCCTTCTCGATGTCGTAACGAATCAGTTCCACGGGAATCATCTTCTGCGTGGTAAGGTCGGTCTGCGTAAGCTCTGCATAGTAGTAGCGCTCAGCATAGGCACCGGCGGTGACATCATGGTTGGCATCGCCAAAATACTTTACCAGACTGAAGCGGGCACCCTCTGTGAAGGGGAAGCTGACGAGTCCGTTAAGCATATTGCCGTCGGTCAGGTCGAATCCGAGCACACCGTAAGCGGTCTTCGTGGTGCCGTTAGCCTTCTTGATGACGAGGGGCGCCTGACGATTTGGAGCCGAAGCGCTGGACGCTGGCTTACGTGTGTTCAACTGAGCGAGACACTGCATAGCAGGCATCACTAACAAAGCGAGCAACAGACTTGCAGCCTTGTGGAGAGTTGAAGATCTTTTTCCCATAAAATACTGAATTTTGTTAGAAATGTTTAAAAGCACGACGACAAATTTAGGAAAATTAAACGATACCACCAACAAAATATCAACATTTCACAGAACAAAACATACATTTTGTTAGAATTATATTATAGATATTGACAAATGTATAGCAACAAAGTAAGGTTGTTAAAAATTGGATATCAATATATTAAATAATATTATTCAACAAGAAGATGGTAAATAAGTTTTTTCGGATATCTCTCTCACAATCGTTTTTCCACTAATATGGCATGATTATATGAGGGGGAAAGCGGCAAAAATTCCAGTTTGTGTTTTTATATGTTTTTCCGATTATGGGCGCGTGCTGTGCACAAACAAAAGGCTTTACGTTAGGTTGTCGAGAACTTGTTCTCGTAAGACCTAATGTAAAGCCTTTTGTTTAAACCCGTATAGGGTTTGCGCCCATAAGCGGATTGTGGATAGATGTTTTTGTCAAAGCCCTGCCTCCCATAACCAATTATTATTTTTTAATTAGTAGTTATTAATTGGCGGCGCTTCGCCGCACGCCATATCTGCCAGCTATTGATGATGTTCTGCCAAAGAATGTAGCAGCCGGGACCTACAGAGGAGAGTGGCGAGAGATAGGTGCAGGCTATCCAGATGGCGAAGGCAGTGTTCTTCTGACCCAATCCCTGACCAGCATTGACCGTAACACCGAAGCGTCTGCCTATGGCACGACCGCAACCGAACTGGAAGAGGCAGAGCATGAGGGAGAGGAGAGCTATGAGGAGAAGGAAGGAGACGGAGGTATCGGCGTGAAGGATGTTCTTCATAGTGGTGCCCGAGACGATAAGTAGCGAGCAGCCCCAGAGATAATAAGAAAGATCCTTTACGGAGACGATGCGACGGCAGAGGCCGTGCATGTAATGCTTGACGATGTAGGCAAGCAACATCGGGATGACCAGCACCGTGAACACCTTATATAATATAAGGGAGAAAGCGGTGATGAATCCGATGTCGGCTCCCTCGTCGAGCATCGGGAAGCAAATGGGGATGAGAAGGGCGGTGATGAAGTTGGAGAGGAACGTGTAAGTGGTCATCTCCTCAAGGTTGCCGCCAAGCTTCTGCGTCACAACGGGGGCGGCAGAAGCACACGGACTGATGATGCACGTCAGCAATGCCTCGGCAAGAACTAAAGTGCGACCATGCAGACCCAAGGCAAGGATGGCAGCCATCACTGCCACCACGCAGAGCATCTGAAAGACAGCCACCCACCAATGCCATGCCACGGGGCGCATCTTGCGGAAGTCCACCTTGCAGAACGTCACGAAGAGCACGCAGAACATAAACACGGGGAGGAGCGTGGCGAAGACGGGAGAGGCTTTGGTGGCGAATCCGTCAAGGGCAGGGATGAGCGCAAAAATGAGATAGACCCCTATACCCGTGCCGATAGACACGGGAAGGGTCCAGTTCTTTATGAAGTTAAGGATGTTCATGGCTGAATGAATTACGTCCGGGGGTTAGTAGCTGGTCGGAGCTTATTGTCCTCCAAGTCGGTCGAAGAAGACAATTATCTCCTCCCATGTCTTGAAGTCGTCGCTGCCCCACTCTATCGTGGTGCCCATAAACTCTGATTGCGGTGTGGAAGCAACGAGGTAGTCGCCATAGATAAGTTGGCGTTCATTGGTGAAGAGTACGTGTCCCCAAGCCGGAGCACTAAGATATTCCTCCACCCATGCCATGTCTGCCACCATCTGCTCGGGAGAGTTGGAGGGCGACGGGGCAAGGATATAGACATTGTAATGTTCGAGCAATGCCTCGTAAGCCTTGTGCATGGAAGCGGTGGCGTGTCCGTAGCTGTCGCGAAGAGTCTGGATGTCGATATAGACAACGGGGCGCTCACGCTTCTCCTGGCGGTCGTCGATGTAGCGGACGAGCGGCAGCAGATAGTGCATGGCAATCTTGTCGGTCAGACGATGTTCGCCGTGGAAGGTGATGGCGTTGGGGTAATGGCTGCGGAAGAGGTCGAAGGTGTGGACCACGGGATCGGCATCGCCGAAAAGACCGTATACACGGTCAGGCTCAGCCAACGACTCGGGAGAGAAGCAATGCGTGGTGGCTTCTGTGTATTCCTTTATCAGACCCTTGGTGACCATGAACTCCTGCACGCCGTCAAGACGGGGATTCTGGAAGACCTGCTTGCCGGTGAACTTCGACATCGTCTCGCCCATCTCGAAAGCTGGATTGACAAGGATGCGGTCGAAGCCGTGGAGCTGTTCGGTATACATACCGCCCATCGACGTGCCGATGATAAGGTCGGGCTGCTCCTCGTCCGCCATGGAGCGGAGCATAGCCATCGCCTCCTCGGGATGGATGGGGATGTCGCGTGCCACAACGGTGGCGTTAGGCATGAGATGGCGAAGCATCTCTACTGTGCCGGACTGTGCCGAAGAGGCAAATCCGTGAACGTACATAATCTTCTTGCCCGACACAAGGTCGGGATATTGCTTTTCCATAATGATTTTATATTAGCCTATTAATCCTAACTGATTGAGGAAAATCAGCATGATACATATTGGACAGACGAAGCGGACCAACAGCAGATAGAGGCTGAAGAAGCGTCCGGAGAGGGTGCCCCAGTTAGTAAATTCGTCGCGAACTGTCTTTCTTGGCGCAAACCATCCGAGATAGATGCAGGTGAGGAAGCCGCCGAAGGGGAGCAGGAGCTGACCCGTCACGAAGTCGAAGACATCGAAGAGCGACTTGCCGCAGACAACAAGCCAGTCTCTGCCGCCGATGGAAAGGGAGCAGAAGGCGCCGATGACGCTGCACACTACGGTGATGACAAGGGCGGCGCGGGGACGAGGCATGCGAAACTCCTCACTGAGGAAAGCGGTGCTGACCTCGTGCAGGGAGATGAGCGACGTGAGGGCTGCAAGCGACAAAAGTATATAGAACAGCACAGCAACAAGCGTGCCGATGAGGGGCATTGAGGCGAATGCCTGCTGGAAAACGTTGGGCAGGGTGATGAAGATGAGCGACGGACCGCTGTCGGGGTTGATGCCAACGGAGAATGCGGCAGGGAAAATCATAAGGCCGGCAAGGATGGCGATGAAGGTGTCGATGGCGATGATGTTGGCAGCGGAGCGCACTAAATTGGTCTGGCGCGAGAAATAAGAAGCGAAGGTGCAGAGACAACCCATACCGATGGACAGCGAATAGAACGACTGACCCATGGCGGCGAGGAGCATGCTGCCGTTCATCTTGGAGAAGTCGGGACGGAAAAGAAACTCGACGCCTTTGGACGCACCGGGCAACATACACGAGCTGACTACGACAATGAGGAGGAGGATGAAGAGCGTTGGCATCATAGCCTTTGACGCGCGCTCAATGCCTTGACGCACGCCACGGATGATGATGAAGTGGGTGGCGGCAAGGATGGCTACGGTCCATAAGACGGGACGCAGCGGGGAGGAGGAGAAGTCGGCGAAGTAACGCGATATGTATGCAGGATCGCCATTGAGTTCGCCCATAAACGAGGCGAAGATGTATTGCAGACACCATCCCGACACTACGGCATAATAGCCCGTGATGAGGAAACCGGTGAGCACGCCCATATAGCCGACGAAACGCCAGGGGCTGCCGCCGGAGATGCGCGAATAGGCACGGGCTGTGTTGGCAGCACCGTGTCTGCCGATTATGAACTCGCCGAGAATGCAGGGCAAGCCAAGCAGGAGAACGCAGACAATATAGATGATGATGAACGTGGCACCACCGTTCTGACCTGCCATATAAGGAAAGCGCCACACATTACCCAATCCTACTGCTGAGCCGGCGGTGGCGAGCACCATGCCCAGCTTACTTCCAAAATTTACTCTTTGTTCTGACATAATAACTTGATTTTCGATGCAAATGTATGAATTTTTATTTACTTTTGCATCATAATCGAAAGTAAATATGGAATATCTGAAACATTTAGTAAAACACTACCCCGTCTCTTCTTTCTACATTCTGATAATATGGGTGCTCTGCTTCGCAACCGTACCTTCAACGCCGCTTGACGATGTCACGATGATAGACAAGTGGGTGCACATAGCGATGTATGGCGGCACATGCGCCACGATATGGCTGGAGTATATCCGCCGCCATGACCCGCATCGTTTCTCGCAAAAGGTGGTGACCATCGAGGAGGGCGTGACAAGCAAACCCCCAACCTCCCGCCTGAAACTCTTCCTCCTCGCATGGTTGGCGCCGGTGGTGATGAGTGGAACGATAGAGATTCTGCAAGCGAACTGCACGGGGGGCAGACGCAGCGGCGACTGGATGGACTTCGCCGCCAACAGCCTCGGAGCAACATTAGGCGCAGTAGTGGGAATCGGGGTGCTGGTATGGCGTGCGACGAAGCGTGGCACGAATTAGAAGATTGGAATGGACATAGTATATATAATATATAAAAAGAGGCAGGGCTTTGACAAAAACCTTTCTCCACAGTCCGTTTATGGGCGCAAATCCTATCGGATTTAAACAAAAGGCTTTACATTAGGTCTTACGAGAACCAGTTCTCGACAACCTAACGTAAAGCCTTTTATTTGTGCACAGCACGCGCCCATAATCGGAAAAAACAAAGAAAAACACAAGAACAAGTCCTTCTTGTTTCCTTGTGTTTTGTTTGTTTTTCCTTTTGTTGGCACAGTGATGCTTCGGCATCACTCATGATATCGTTTGGAGGATGGATGTCGAGAGCAACGCTCTCGTAAATCCCATTCGCCAAACGATATCATGAACCCGTAGGGTGTGCCAACAAAAGGCATGTGGATAAAGGTTTTTGTCAAAGCCCTGCCTAAATTGATTCCAACAAAAAAGGAGAATGGGCTGTGAGAGTTTCTCATACAGCCCATTCTCCTTTTATTATAATATATCCTTTGTGATATTACTTCACAACCTTCTTGCCGTTAACGACGTAAACGCCCTGCGGGAGAACGTCGAAGTCGGTGCCTACGTATACACCAGAGGTGGTGTAGATGCGGCCCTTGAGATTCGGCTTGTCAACGGTAACACCGCTGATTCCGGTAGTGCCCTTAACAACGAGAACCTCGTCGAGGAAGTAACGCTTCTCGCCCTGGATGACGAGGCGAACCTTACCCTTACCCTTCAGAGTGGTCTTGAAGTTGGTCCACTGGTTGTAAGTCATCTGGAAATCGTTCTGACCAAGCGTTGCCTCACCACCATCGACACCCACAACCGTGATATTCAGCTTGGTGCCGTCATCACCGTAAGGAGCACCCTTGAAGGTCAGGACAGCTTCGCCACCATCCTCAAGGTTGATGATAGGAGACTTCACAAGAGCCTGTGTGGAAGAGCTGTAACCAAAGCGTGCACACATGTAAGCGCCTTTCATGAAAGTGCCTTCCCATCCCGGAGTGGTCGGCTGGAAATCACCATTAGCAAACTTATTCGCTAACTTCGGCGGGATGAAGCCCTTATCGTCGTTACCGCCAATGCCGGCACAACGGTCGAAGGTCTCGTTAAGCAGAGTTCCCTCAACGATTTCACCACCCTTATTATAGTTAGAGAACCTGAAAGAAGCAACGCCATTCTCAACAGCCATATCGGTGATACCGATGTTCATCCTATTGGTGCCTTTGTTATCGTTGAAAGCCTCGCAATAAGGAGATGTGGCGTTGGTAAGCATCTTCTTGCTACCATAAGGCCAAGCATCACCGTCCTCAGTACTTGAAGAACGGTTGTTGTCGGCAGGAATAATGACAACACGTTCATGATCGTTAACACCGCTAACGATGGTGTTAGGACAGTTGTTTGCCCATACCACCGGAGAATAGTCGATGTGATTGATGATGATACCAGTGGAGGCGATAGTGGCATCCCATCCTGTCTGCTGACGGTTCTCGATGAGATAATACTCGTCTTCCCATTCGGGATTGTGGAAGATGTAAGCATTGCCGCCCTCGTTGAGCGACTTCATATCCTTTACTTCACAGTCGGAGTCGAGGACAATGGGGTCAATCCATCCTGCAGCATAACGCTCGTAAGCGGTGTAGCCGACGGGCTGGAAGCCGTCACCATTATAATTGCCTGAACACATAAGGTCCCAAGTTCCCATACCGTACTTGCCACCATAGTTGATGTCGTAGAGGTCAGGATAGCCAAGGCAGTGAGAGAACTCGTGGCAGATGGTGCCGATGCCAGCCACATTGCCCTTGTTGTCCTTCAACTCATTGGAGCAAGCATATACGTAAACTGTGGTACCGTCCTTGCCAAAAGCTGTAGGCTTGGAGAGCTGCGACTTGTGAGGCCAGATGGTATCGGTGCTACCGCCAGTTGCCTGTCCCTCGCCGGCATAGATGACATAAACCTCCTCTACCTGACCGTCACCGTCCCAGTCGTACTGGCTGAAGTCGACACCTGCAGAGGCAGCCTTGGCACATGCAGCAGATATCATACCTTGGGGATTGGTGTCATAACGCTGACCATTATAGTTCTGGTCCTTTCCGTATGAAGCATACGGACCAAGGGTGTACGGTCCAACTACGTCAAAGGTGATATTTAGCTTGCCAAGACTCTGAGCAGAGAAGTAGTCGCTGACAGAACCTTTGAAGTTGCCCTCGTTGAAATTCTTCTCGTTAGCCACACGGTTATAGAAAGCCTTTGGGTCCGACATAGAGAAGCTCATGTCTGAGAACTGAACAAGGATGATAAGACAGCGCTTGTTGCCCTCATAATTGTTTATGGAGCGTCTCTTTGCCATGGCACGACGAGCGTCGGTGACGGTAGCACCAGCCTGACTACGAAGCTGAACTGCTGCCTGCTTAAGAGCGGGGAAATTGGCAGGAACGAGGTAGTCGTCCTGCTGTACATAACGATTGCCGTTGGCGTCCTGCCAATAGCTCAAGAACTCGTCGCCCTGGAGCTCCACCATAAGTGTGGTGCCGTCCTGAAGCTTGAGTTGCTTCCAGATGCCTTTCTTTGCAGGAGCAGCAACAGCGCTGACACCGGCAAGAGCACAAAAGCAGAGAGTAAGTAATCCTTTCTTCATTTTGTTATAGTTATTATTGTAAAGTTGTCTAAAAATAATTTAAGAACTCTTTATGCCACTCTTTAAAACACGAAAAAGGAGAGAGGCAGTCCTACCAGTTTGGCAGGACAACCTTGCTCTCCTTTATGCGTAGTTATCTCAAAATGAGAATTAGTGGCATTGTGCCTTCTTTTTTTTCAATGTTAGTTAATTACTTAATCTGTGTAAGAACGATGTCAGTAAGCTTATCGAATAAGTAAGGACCACCAACATCAGTCTTCTTAGGATGGATTGTAAAGAGCAAACCTCCTCCAGGAGTGAAGGTCACAGTAGTGAAGTCTTCATCCCAGTTACCGAACAATGGCGAAACACTTCCGTCAGCGTTCCTAACTCTTACATCACACTCACCAATATCTTCTCCGAACGAATTGGTGAACCAAATGTAGTCTGCTTGACAGTTGAAAGCGAGATAACCCTGCTTGGTCTTTTCATTGTAAGAGAAATCAAGTTTTACCTTATTGAAGCCAGGACCAGAGAGACCCTTAATGCCATCCATATAAAGATAATAACCTAATTCATAATCATAACTCGGATTATCGGTACCGTCATCAAGCTTCTTCTGAGGCTCAGTAATCTTGACCTTGTAACTTACATTCGCACCGTTAGCATCCTTAGCTGTGAACATCCAATCACCCTGAAGACGGTCATAAGGAGCATCATCGTCGTCAACGATAGTTACGGTTGTGACGTTGTTTTCGCCAATCTTGGCACCCCTTGCCTCCTTAATAATAAACTGGAAAGTGCGGTCTTCGTTGATTTCCTTATTATCAATGGCTCTGTACTCAACATAGCCAATCTCGTCAGAGATGGTGATGGTCGTGTCAGCTACTAAGTAGTGTACATTCTCCTTTGCAGGATTTTTGCCACACTCCTTAACTCCCATTGTGACGTAAATCTTACCATTGGTCTTTCCGATAACCTTAATAGGTACCTTCAAAGAACCAGCCTTTTCCTTAGCAGAGAATGTGGGGCTCTCCATTTCAACCACCACATCGCTGTTTGTGTTCTGCGTCTCTTTGTCATCACTGCAAGAGCCGAAGAAGGCAATGGCAGCTACGAGCAAAAATAACTTGAAATATTTCATATCTGTTTATTTGCTAATTGTTATTTATGAACTTATATTAATCTCCATAGCCAGGATTCTGCTGACCCTTAAGGTTCGGGTTGGCATCAAGCTCTCCCTTAGGAATCGGCCATGTTAAGCGATGGTCGCCAGCGGCGTAGGAAAGACCGTCAGCAGCCTTGACAACAAACTTGTAGATATCATAGCCATCCTCAGCCGGATTAGACTTATAACGATCGAAACCGACGTTGAGACGACGAAGGTCGCTCCAACGCATACCCTCGCAGATGAACTCCTTATCACGCTCTATCAGTACATCATCCAAAAGTTTCTGAGCATTGTCATAAGTTTGAGTCTCATAACCGCTGTAACGGTTAGCACAGAACTCATTCAGACGAGCAGGATTGTTATTGCCCATACGCGCATCTGCCTCGGCAGAAATGAGGTACATCTCAGAGAGACGGAACGGCTTCATCAAGTTAACGAAGTTCTTCGTGTCACCAACCTTAAATTGATCATTGCCAGGATATTTGTTGAATACATATGCTTCATATCCTACACCGTGGATTTTAAGATTGTCATAAGTGGTGAAGAATGCGTCAAAGCGTACGTCACTACCCTTTTCAGATTGAGCATAGTCAAGCATGGTGCCGAAGGTCGGGATGTAGTCCGCAGACAATTGGTTGTCACTAAGGAAAATACCACCTGTTGATCCACCAACCTCCGAAGGTGAAGCCATATAAGGACGGAAAATAGGCTCAGAACTGTCCTCATCATCCCACATCGCTTTATAATTAGAGACATTGGCAAGAGAATAATTTCCGTTTTCGATAACGTCCTCTGCCTTTGCCTTTGCTGTAGCCCAGTCACCAGCAAGAAGAGCTACGCGAGCCTGAAGAGCCTCTACAGCGAAGCTTGACAGGAATTCAGAGCAAGGCTTGAGCAAAGCAGCCACATCCTTATTCTTATCGCCTGTAGCCTCGTATGCTTTGAGGGCTGCGTAAGCCTCAGAGAGGTCCTTATTGATGAAGTCGAATGTCTCCTTCAAAGTAGAACGGCTCGGATACTTGGTTACGTCACTTGTGGGATGGAATGTGGTTACGATAGGCAGACCTGTGGCCTTAGCCTCGGGACCACCCTTAACCTGTGTGTATGACTGGCAATAGTGGTCAGCAAGCCAAAGATACATATAGGCACGAGTGAACTTTGCTTCGCCCTTATAACGCTCTATTAACACCTTGTCATTCGCAGAGAGATCAGGCTTGGCTGCAAACTCATCACACTTAGCAATGATGGAATTGCAGGTAGCAATTGAGCTATACGAACCTGCCCAAAAGCTTTCAATGTCACCGTCGCTCGGCAAAATGGTTCCCTTTGAGAACATACCAAGTTTGTTACCATTCGAGATAAGACCGATAAAGTGGTCCAACTGAATGTCAGTGGTATAAACCCACGAGCCAGATGTTACACTTCGGAGTGTTCCGTAAAGCTGGTTACGGAACATGGTGAGGTCATGCATCTTTGTAATAGCGGTGTTCTCGTCGAGTGCGCCATACGGAGCCTTGTCCATGTCGCATGACGTAAAGGTCACAGCGCCGAGAAGCATCAATGATAAATATATCTTCTTCATTATTTTATCCTTTTTATAATTTGTATGAAATTAGAATGTCAGCTCAGCACCGAACATGAACTGGCGAGTATTAGGATAGTTGAACTGAACCACATTGATATCTGGCTCCGGATCGTATCCCTCGAATGAAGTGATGGTGAAGAGGTTTCGTGCGATACCGAAAACCTTCAGACCCTTGATGTAGCGAGTAGGAGCAAGCCACTTCTTAGGCAGGTCGTACTGAACTGTAAGAGTCTTCATGCGGAGGAACGAAGCGTTCTGAATCATCTTGTCGTCGAATTGAATGTCATATCCATAAGCGGGGATGTCTGTTACCTGACCCGGTGTGGTCCAAACATTGAGCATCTCTACGCGCTGGTTCCATGTAGGAGCGAAGTTAGCGTTCTTGATGAAGTAGTCGTCGTTCTGCATCATCCACTTGTCAGCAGCCCATGCGAAGTCAGCGATAACGCTAAGACCCTTCCATGTGAAGTTGGTACCGAAACCACCAATCCAAGGTGCATAGCGGTTCTTGCCTGTAAATACGGCGTCGCGCTCCTCGTTGAAGATCTTGGTGATGTTACCGTCCTTGTCATACCACTGAGGCTCACCGCTGCGAGGGTCAACACCTGCATTGCGTACAGAATAGAACTCACCATAAGCATGGCCAATCTTGAGCTTAAGACCTGTGTTAGCAAGCATATACTCTTCACGACCCTGGAAAAGCTGTGTAATCTCGTTCTTGTTATAGCCTACGTTAGCTGTGAATGTCCAGTTGATGTCCTTTGTAGCGATAAGCTGAACGTTGGCTGAAATCTCGAAACCAGTATTGGTCATAGCACCGATGTTACCAGAACCTGAGCCCAAACCAGTAGTGTATGAGTAAGGTATAGACATAAGCATGTCGCTGGTCTTGTTGCGGTAGAAGTTGAAGTCGAGATCGAGACGACGGAAGAGGCTAACGTTAAGACCTGCGTTGAACTTGCTAACAGTCTCCCATGTGAGCTGATAGTTGGAAGCCTGAGCAATACCAATAGAATTCTGACCTTTATACATGCCACCCAGTCCGTAAAGACCGAAGTAATCGTATGCACCAGCACCTGAGTCGTTACCAGTGGTACCGTAGTTGACACTCAGAGTAAGGTTATCAAGCCACTTAACGGGAGCGAGGAAGCTTTCCTTCTTAGCGTTCCACTTAGCACCTGCAGACCAGAATGTACCCCAACGATGGTCAGGAGCAAACTTAGAGCTACCGTCGCGACGGAGTGAACCGTAAACATAGTACTTCTCCTTGAAGTTGTACTCCAAGTTACCGAAGATAGAGTTAGCAACAGTCTCTGTACGAGAGTCGCCCATGGCTGCAGGGTTAGCCTTTGTACCAGCTGAAAGGAGCATAAGACGTTCGTCTGTCTGACCAGTTGTCTGAGCGCTGAATGAGCGTGCACGCGTGATGCGTGTCTCCTCACCAACAAGGAGGTTTATGTAGTGGTCGCCAAAATTATTCTTCCACTCACCAGTATGTGTAAGAGTGTAAGCATAGTAGCGTGAGAAGCCGTCTGCGAGCGAACCGTCCTGCTTACGAATTGACTGACCCATAGGAGTAATAATCTCCTCATGAGGAATGTCACCCTTCTCCTGTGTCATGTCGTAGCCATTAAGTGACTGCTGTGCTGAGAAGGTAAGACCTTCCATCGGAGTAAATACCTCATTGATGCCGATATTGAGAGTGACCTGCTCAGCATCCTGCTTACGATACATATCGTAGAATTCAGGTGTGGTCAAGTCTGAATAAAGCAAACCATATGCCTTGCCGTCCTTAACGATATTGCCGTTCTCGTCGTAGTGATAATAGTAAGGAGCATCATAAGGCATAGCCTGACGTGCGAATACGAGCGGGTTGGCAGAATAGATTCCTGAAGATGCGTTCCACTCACGGTTAACCTTATAACGCTGGTCACCGAAGTTTGAGTTGAAAGCAACCTTGAAGAAACGGTTCAGACGAGCATTGATACGTGCTGCGAGAGTGTTACGCTGCATGCCTGAGCTTTGGATAAGACCCTCCTGCTCGTGGTGGTTGAATGAAAGATAGTAGTTAACGGAGTTGCCACCACCCTGCATCGTAGCGTTGATGTCTGATGTAGGAGCAGAGCTTGAGAGCATCTCGTCACGCCAGTTTGTATTGATGTGCTGAGCTGCCTTGCGGATTTCGTCATTCACGGGCTGGCCGATCAAGTCGCGGAACTTAACATACTGCTGTGAGTTCATCATGGTAACACCGTCAGAAGTCGGTGTAGAGATACCATACTGAGCCTTTACAATCACCTGTGCATTCTCGTTGTACTTACCACCACGTGATGTAATAACGATTACACCGTTGGCAGCACGCGAACCATAGATGGCTGTAGAAGCGGCGTCCTTGAGGACTGTGATGTTAGCAATGTCAGACGGATTGAGAGTCTGGAAGAAGCTGGCGCTGATAGGAGCACCGTCGAGGATGAACAAAGGCTCGTTAGAAGACATCATTGAGTTGACACCACGAAGACGGATGCTTGCAGAAGCAGAAGGGTCACCGGATGAAGTCAAAACCGAAAGACCCGACACCTGACCTGCAAGAGCGTCGGTAAAGTTAGGAGTAGCAACTGTCTTCATCTTCTCGCCGCTCACTGTAGATACAGCGCCGACAACCGATCCGAGCTTCTTGGCCGAACCGTAACCGGTGATGATGACAGCATCGAGCATGCGGCTGTCAGCATCGAGGATGACGGTCATCTTCGCAGATGCCTTCACCTTCTTTGTTGTCATACCAATGTAAGAGAACTCCAATTCTGCATTGGCGTTCTTCAGTTCAAGTGAGAAGTTACCGTCGATGTCAGTGATTGTACCGACTGCGTTGTTACCAACAACCTTGACAGTCGCGCCCATGATGGGTTCGCCGTCTTCAGAAGAGGTGACCGTACCAGTAACTCTTGTCTGTGCCATCGCCAGTCCTATACTTAGGAAAAGGCAGGCAAGAAAGGTCATGAGTCTTTTTTTCATAGAATCTCTCTCTTAATTAATGAAAATAATATTAATGTTTATTTTGTTTCTGATTCAGCCATAACTACCATGGACGAACCGAATGGCTCATTTTAAATCTATGTATGAATGGATTTTGTAGCCAAACGATAGCATAAACGCACCACACCCAACAAGGGCGAGGTCGTCGGTCGTCATTGTGTGATTTGTCCAGCGAGTTGCGATTAACGCATTATCCTGAGTAGTTATTATTTTGTGTCTTTAATGATCCTTCATTTATTCACATCTTTTACGAAACCGTGCAAAATGTTATACAATTTGAATATTGTTTTGCAAATATAGATGTTTTTTAGAAGTTGGCAAAATATTTATATATAAAAAATTAGCTGTTTTGTCATTTTTCTTCTAAATCGTATGAATATGAATAATTTTTACTGAATTTTGCAATTATTCTTCTCTATTTGTATATAAACTGTAGTTTTTAGTTTGTTAACGTTCACAATATGTTGTGTGCCCACACTAACAAATAGCATCAGTATTGTAAGGAATAACTTTGTCACAAAACACGCCCTCATTAGTCGATAATTCGCTTCAGGTCAACAATAAAATGCAGCATTTATTTTGTGTTCTGACGTTTTTAATGTATTTTTGCAAAAAATAGAGATTTACCGCTAATGTGTATACCAATCAGACTAACACCTTAATATATACATATACATCAGCACTGTCTCAGAAAATCTAAAGTTATGCAAACAAGATGTCACTTGTCAGTTCTCGCCCTTAAGCAGGCAGAGAAGTATGGAGAGCGCGAAGCCTTCACGTATAAGGATTTCGGTGGTTCGGTATGGAAGACCATGAGCTATAGTCGCTTCGCCACTCTTGTGAAGGAGGCCAGCAATGCCCTCCTCAATCTCGGCGCCAAGCCTCAGGACGCCATCGGCGTATTCTCGCAGAACTGCATCCAATACCTCATCACCGACTTCGGTGCCTACGGCGTGCGTGTCATGTCCGTACCGTTCTACGCGACCTCTTCCGAACAGCAGATACAATATATGATTAACGATGCGCAGATTCGCTTCCTCTTTGTCGGCGAGCAGGAGCAGTACGACAAGGCACACCGCATATTCCCACTCTGCCATTCATTAGAGCGCATCATCGTATTCGATCGCAGCGTGCGAATCAGCTCGCACGACCCCGCAGCCCTCTACTTTGACGACTTCCTGAAGCTCGGTCAGGGACTGCCGCGCCAGACAGAAGTGGAGGCGCTTTACAAACAAGCCAACAATGAAGATATATGCAACATCCTCTACACGTCCGGCACAACCGGCGAGTCGAAGGGCGTGGTGCTGACATACGGACAGTATGACGCAGCCTTGATTGCAAACGACGAGGCTGTGCCCATCCGCGACAAGGACCGCACCATACAGTTCCTGCCCGTCACGCACATTTTCGAGCGAGGATGGTCATACCTCTGCTTCTCGGAAGGATCGCACATCATCATCAATACCGACCCGCACGAGATACAGCAGTCAATGCGTGAGACCCATCCCACCAGCATGTCCTCAGTGCCACGCTTCTGGGAGAAGGTTTATCAGGCAGTGAAGGACAAGATAGACCGTTCGAGCTCCATGCAGCAGAAGCTCTTCCGCCACGCCCTTGAGGTGGGCCGCCGCTACAATGTGGACTGCAAGAGCCAGTGCCGCCGCCCGTCTCCGATATTAGCGATGGAATACAAGCTCATGGACAAGCTTGTCCTTCGTCTCGTCCGCAAGCAGATTGGCCTTGAAAACTCACACATCTTCCCGACAGCAGGAGCGACAGTATCGCCTGAAGTGGAACGCTTCGTACATTCTGTAGGTATCAATATGGTTGTGGGCTACGGTCTGACAGAGAGTCTTGCCACCGTATCGTGCGACCGCGACAATATGCCTTACACCATCGGATCAGTGGGTCGCCCCATCAAGGGCATCGAGGTGAAGATCGACGACAACGACGAGATTCTGCTCAAGGGTCCGACCATCACACGTGGCTACTACAAGCGCGACGCTGCCAACGCAGCCGCCTTCACCGAGGACGGATTCTTCCGCACGGGAGACGCCGGCTACATGAAGAACGGCGAGCTGTTCCTCACGGACCGCATCAAGGACCTCTTCAAGACCAGCAACGGCAAGTATATCGCTCCGCAAATGATTGAGTCGCTCGTCCTCGTGGATAAGTTCGTTGACCAAATAGCCATCATCGCCAATGAGCGCAAGTTTGTTTCGGCACTCATCGTACCGGAGTTCCGCCTGCTCGAAGACTGGGCGAAGGACAACGGCGTAGAGGTGGAATCAAGAGAGCAGCTTTGCCAGAATCCGAAGATAATAAAGATGATGACAGAGCGCATACACACACTGCAGCAGCAGCTTGCTCCCTACGAGCAGATAAAGCGCTTCACGCTCATCGCACACCACTTCTCTATGGAGAGCGGCGAGCTTACCAATACGCTCAAGATTCGCCGACCCGTAATCTACAAGAACTTCAAGGAAGTAATTGACAAGATGTATGAGTGTTAGGCGGCATTCTGCCGCAATTAGGAATTAGGAGTTAGGAATTAGGAATTGATAGATAATTCAAAAATTAAAACTCAGAAATGATAACAGCCGATCAGCTAAAGGATGTGATGGAGCGCACTGAAGCACTCCATCATTATCTTAATATCGACAAGAAACGCGTGGAGTTCGAGGAAGAACAGCTCCGCACACAGGCTCCAGACTTCTGGGAGGACCAGAAGTACGCAGAGGAGCAGATGAAGAAAGTGAAGACGCTCGAGAAATGGATAAAGGGATACGAGAACGTGAAGCGTCTTGCAGACGAACTGCAGCTCGCCTTCGACTTCCATAAGGACGAACTCGTCACGGAAGAGGAAGTAGACGACGATTACGCCAAGGCGGTGAGCGCCATCGAAGACCTCGAGCTTATGAATATGCTCCGACAGAAGGAGGACCCCATGGACTGCGTCATGAAAATCAATTCAGGTGCCGGCGGCACGGAGAGCCAGGACTGGGCGCAGATGCTTATGCGTATGTATATGCGCTGGGCGGAGGCTCACGGATATAAGGTGACCATCAGCAACATTCAGGAAGGCGACGAGGCTGGCATCAAGAGCGTCACTATGGAGATAGAGGGCGGCGAGTATGCCTACGGATTCCTCAAGAGCGAGAACGGCGTACACCGTCTCGTCCGCGTATCGCCATTCAATGCCCAGGGCAAGCGAATGACTTCCTTCGCATCCGTATTCGTATCGCCACTCGTAGACGACACCATCGAAGTGTATGTCGACCCGTCCAAGATATCTTGGGACCTCTTCCGCTCAGGCGGAGCCGGTGGTCAGAACGTCAACAAGGTTGAGACGGGCGTACGACTCCGTTATCAGTATGTCGACCCCGACACTGGCGAGGAGGAGGAAATCCTCATCGAGAACACGGAGAGCCGCAAGCAGCTCGAAAACCGTAACAACGCCATGCGACTCCTCAAATCACAACTCTACGACCGCGCCATGAAGAAACGCCTTGAGGCGCAGGCTAAGATTGAGGCAGGCAAGAAGAAGATTGAATGGGGCAGCCAGATACGCTCCTACGTCTTTGACGACCGCCGCGTAAAGGACCACCGCACCAACTATCAGACCACGGACGTGGACGCTGTGATGGACGGCAAGATTGACGGATTCATAAAGGCATACCTCATGGAATTCCCGACAGTGGAAGACGCATAAGTCAGATATGTAAAAATCAAATCTTAAAAATCATACAACTATGAGCCAGCAAAGCAAAATCAAGCGTGAGAAATACGCTAAGGAACAGGAGAAGAAGGGAAAGAAAATCGTGGAAAGCATTTTCTGGTTGCTCGTCCTCGGAGGAGCGGCTTTCGCCATCTGGACCTGCATGAACGCATAACAAAAAATGCAAGTAAACAAATAAAACATTAGGTAAGAAAATGAGCGGATTTGAGATAGAACGTAAATTCCTCATTCGGGAAGGCGGCAACTATAAGGATGCCGCCTTTTCGTGTAGTCGGATAAAGCAGGGATATATGCCCTGCGAAACTGCCACCGTACGTGTCCGTACCCGCGACGACAGCGCATGGCTGACCATCAAGAGCCACAGCGACGCAGCCGGACTCTCGCGCTACGAGTTTGAGAAAGAGATAACCATCGACGAAGCCGAGCACCTCTACCAGCTCTGCCGCGGAGGAGTGATCGACAAGAAGCGATGGCTGGTGAAGAGTGCGGACGGACGACACACCTTCGAGATTGACGAGTTCTTCGGCGACAACGAAGGACTGACAGTTGCAGAGGTGGAGCTTGGCGCGGAGGACGAAACCTTCGAGCGTCCCGACTTCCTCGGCGAGGAGGTGACGGGCGACCGCCGCTACTATAATTCAGAACTTATAAAATCGCCATACAGTACATGGGCTCATAATAAACAAAAGTAAGAAGATTATGGATAATAACACAACACCGGTGCTTCTGCTCACCGGATATCTTGGAAGCGGAAAGACAACACTCCTCAATCGTATACTTGCCAACAAGCAAGGCATCAAGTTCGCCGTCATCGTCAATGACATCGGCGAAGTGAACATCGACGCCACACTCATCGAGAAGGGTGGCATTGTGGGAGAGCAGGACGACAATCTCGTGGCTCTCCAGAACGGATGCATCTGCTGCACACTGAAGATGGACCTCGTACAGCAGCTCAGCGACATCGTGTCGCAGCAGCGCTTCGACTATATTGTCATCGAAGCAAGCGGCATCTGCGAGCCGGCTCCAATCGCACAGACCATCAGCGCCTATCCGCGCATCTATCCCAACCTCGCCACTAAAGGCATTGCCAAACTCGACTCCATCGTCACCGTCGTTGACGCACTGCGCCTCAAGGACGAGTTTGCCGGAGGCGACGACCTCACAAAGGACAACATCGGTGAGGAAGACCTCGCCAGCCTCGTCATACAGCAGGTGGAGTTCTGCAACAAGATTCTCCTCAACAAGGCTTCGGAGGTCACTCCCGAAGAGCTGGCCCGCATAAAGGCTATACTGCGCGAGCTGCAGCCGCACGCAGACATCATCACATGCGACTATTGCGACGTCAATCTTGACAAGTTGCTCAATACCGACGAATTCAACTTCCAGAAGGTTGCCACATCAGCAAGATGGATTGAGGGCATCGAAAGCCAAGAAGAGGAGGAAGAACATCACCACCATCATCACCATGACCACGACGATGACCACGAGGAGCATGACCACGAGGAAGGACATTGCCACCACCATCACCATCACGGACTGGAGAACGAGGAAGAGGGCGAAGCTCTCGAATACGGCATCGGCACCTTCGTCTACAAGCGCCGCCGTCCGCTGGACATGAACAAGTTCGACTACGTTGTCACAAAGAAATGGCCTAAGAGCGTCATCCGCTGCAAAGGTCTCTGCTACTTCAAGGGCGAGGAGAACCTCTGCTACGTATTCGAGCAGGCTGGCAAGCAGATTGAGATGCGCAACGCCGGACAGTGGTATGCCACAATGCCTGAGGAAGAGCTTCGCGAGGTGATGAAGCAGAATCCGGGACTGGCACGCGACTGGGACGACACTTACGGCGACCGCATGCAGAAGATTGTATTCATCGGACAGAACATGAACCGTGAGGAGATAGAGAAAGAACTCGACTTCTGCCTCACCGACTAAAATACACGAATAAAGACATTACATTTATATATATAAGGTAACCAGATGAGACTCATCATTCGCATCACACGGACCACCATATCCTTCACGGCGCCCAACACCGTGATAGAGGGACAGACCGACTTCGAGCAGTACAGCATGAAGACGGGCATCTCCGTGGCTGCAAACATGAGGCAGGCGCTTACCGACTGCCGACTGCTGCAGGTCCACACCTCGCCTACACAGAACGGACAGACCATGCCGTCGCAGTATCATCCCGTGTTCAGTCAGGTAAGGGTCTACGTCGATACGCCGCTCCTCCTCATACCCGCGGAGGAGTTTGACGCTGACGCCGCTCCCCTACTCTATCATCACGTCAACACCACCTGCGAGAACGACGACGTCGACACCGTACAGATTCCTGCCGCCAACGTCGTGGCAGCCTTCGCCGTGGGCAAGGACCTGCGTTTCGTGCTCACGGAGCGTTTCCTGCACGTAGAGTTCCTACATCTGCTCGGTCCCGTCATCACAGAGTTCAGTCGCTTCGCCTCGGGAGGATTTCAGGAGAAGATGTTCTGCTACTTCCATGACCGCCGCGTCGACATCTTCTCGTTCCGCAAGGGCCGTCTGCGCATAAGCACCTCCTTCGAGACCTCCACAACCGAAGATTCAGCCTACTACATCCTCAACACATGGCAACAGCTTGGCATGCGCAAGACGGACGTACTCTGTCTGTCGGGCAACATCACCGGACACGAGGCGCTGCTCAACATGCTGAAGCAGTTCGTGCGAAACATCAAGCACGTCAACATCTGATTACACATTATAATATATATAGAAAAGAAGAACTATATGCGAATAATAACAGGAATATACAAGGGTCGCCACTTCGACATTCCCCGATCCTTCAAGGCACGACCCACCACCGACTTCGCCAAGGAGAACATCTTCAACGTCATCGGCGGATACGTCGACCTTGACGGTGCCAACGCCCTCGACCTCTTTGCAGGCACGGGCAGCATATCGCTCGAGATGCTGTCGCGCGGTTGCTCGCCGGTGATAAGCGTGGAGGCAGACCGCGACCACGCCTCGTTCATCCGCGAGTGTATGAAGAAGATATCTGCCGACCGCGACAACATCCTCATCCGCGGCGACGTCTTCCGCTTTATCCGCACATGCAAGCAGCAGTTCAATCTTATCTTCGCCGACCCACCCTACGCCCTGCCCGAGCTGCCCACCATCCCTAACCTCATCCTCGAAAAGAAGATGCTCAAGCCCGGCGGTCTCCTGGTCTTCGAGCATGGCAAGAAGAACGACTTCAGCTCCGTACCCGGCTTCATCGAGCACAGAGCATACGGCAGCGTCAACTTCTCGCTGTTCAGAACACACGAGGAAGAATGAGGAGTTAGGAATTAGGAATTACGAGTTAGGAATTAGGAGTTAGGAATTGCTCTTGGCTTCGCCTACGATTTTGAATTTTACAGTAGCGGAGGTCTATGGTCTCCGCAGCATACAATCATACTAATACAATAAATATTTATAATATGTATTAGGCTTGGTGCTGCGGAGACTATAGACCTCCGCTACTTGTTTATCCGATATCTTTTTTTGTATTCTTCATAAACTAATTCGTTGATTTAATTTGTTGTTTTGCTGAGATTTATGTAATTTTGCCATCGTTACTTGCTAATCACAAAAAATCAATATAATTATATGAAGAAAATCATCGCAATGCTCTCTTTGGCTCTTGCTGCAAGCACCACATTCGCTGTGCCCGCAAAGCAAGCCAAGAAAACACTGACGCTCGCTGACGGCACACAGGTAGTGGCCACGCTGATGGGCGACGAGTACATGAACTGGTGGCAGGCCGACAACGGAATGCGCTATGTGGAAAGCCAGGAAAACGAAGGCGTTTACGTGGCTGCCAACATGGACATAATGACTGCCACAGCCGAAATGCGCCGCGCTCAGGTGGGCAAAAAGCGCGCAAAGCGCCTCAACTCTGTAAGAAAAGCCGCCGACCTGTCAAGCTTTGGCGGACAGCAGAGAGTGCAGATCGGCGACGAGCACGTCACCTATGAAGGAAAGAAGAAGGGCATCATCATCCTCGTACAGTTCCCCAACCAGAAGTTCGAGGAAGGTCATGACAACGCATACTATAATATGGTGGCAAACGAGAAGGGGCTCAAACACGAAGACGGATACGTAGGATCTGTTAGCGACTACTTCCTCTCGCAGAGCAACGGCAAGTTTGAGCTCGACTTCGACATCGCCGGTCCGTACACACTCTCACATACCTCATCATACTACGGCAAGAATGACGGTGCCAACATCGATGTCAAAGTGGGATATATGATTCAGGAAGGCTGCGACGCTGCCGTGGCTGACGGATTCAACTTCAACGACTACGACTGGGACGGCGACGGCTATGCCGATCAGGTGTTCGTGCTCTACGCCGGTCTCGGCGAGGCTTCAGGCGGTGACGCCAAGACTGTATGGCCGCACGAGTATCAGATCAGATACACATGCGTTGGCAAGGTGCTCAACTACACGGCAGAGGGCAAGGGCAAGGTGGACACTTACGCTTGCGCCAACGAAATGGAGCGTGTCATCAACGAATACACCGGCCAGTACACCAGCGACCAGAAGCTCGCAGGTATCGGAACCATCTGCCATGAGTTCTCACACTGCCTCGGATTCGCCGACATGTATGACACCACTGCAAACGGCGGCAACTATGGTATGGGATTCTTTGACGTGATGGCAAGCGGATCATACAATGGAGGCGGCTTCATTCCCTGCAACTACAATGCTTACGAGCGTATCTATGCAGGATGGACAGAGCCTATCGTCCTCGAAGATCCTGCTTCTGTCAAGGCTATGAAGAGCACTCAGGACTACGGACGTCCCTTCATCATCTATAACGACAAGCATCCTGAGGAATTCTTCACTCTCGAGAACCGTGAGCAGAAGGGTTGGGACGCAGCTCTCTACGGAAGCGGCATGATGATCACACACGTAGACTATGACCAGAGTGTATGGGGCGTAAACCAGGTGAACGCTTCTGCATCTGACCACCAGCGCTGCACCATCTTCCACGCTGACAACGACGATAACGGACAAGATCTGGGAAGCATCAAGAACGACCTCTATCCCTACATGGTAAGCGGCATGGTGATGAACGACGAGCTGACAGACGACTCACGCCCTGCAGCAAAGCTCTACAACAAGAACGCTGACGGCACGAAGTATATGGGCAAGCCTGTCACTGCCATCAGAAAGAACGCTGACGGCACCATGTCATTCGACTTTATGGGAGGCAGCGAGGAGAACATCCTTGACAACACCACTAAAAAGGAGGAAACTGCCATCAAGGACATCAAGGCTGACACACGCAAGGCAGACAACCGCGTATACAGCATCGACGGACGCTACCTCGGCGACGACATCAACGCTCTTGGAAAGGGCCTCTACATCGTAGGCGGCAAGAAGGAGCTCAAGACAAAGTAAGAAGCAACCTTTAATATAAAGCAAGTCGGAAGCAATCGGAAAACCATCCCTTTGCTTCCGACTTTTTTTATGCTGCATAAATTGCAAAATGCACACCATCACTGAGCCTAAAGGTAGATGCGTCGCAACCTCGGGAATGTATAAAACAAAAGAAAGAGTCACTCTATTGAGTAACTCTTTCTTTTGTGGTGCCACCAGGAATCGAACCGGGGACACAAGGATTTTCAGTCCTTTGCTCTACCATCTGAGCTATGGCACCAACTGTTTAAGAAGCTTAATTTCTTCTTAGCGAGTGCAAAGGTAGTACTATTATTTCGTTCCACCAAACATTTCGCCAACTTTTTTAAAAATATTTCTTTTTGATAATTTTTTTGCTTAAACATTATTATATATCAGAAAAAACTCGTACCTTTGCACTCGCTTTTGAGACATAACACGTTTCGTCAAGCAATCGGGATGTAGCGCAGTTGGTAGCGCACTACGTTCGGGACGTAGGGGTCGCAAGTTCGAATCTTGTCATCCCGACAGTTAAGGGGTTAAGATGCTGGATGACAGTGTTTTAACCCCTTTGTCGTTAATATACCCGGCGAAAAACCGGCATCAATCATAAGACTAAATCTAAAGAATAAGATATGGGAAAAGTAATCCTTACGGGCGACCGTCCTACCGGTAAGCTCCATCTTGGCCACTATGTTGGCTCATTGCGCCGCCGCGTGGAACTTCAGAACGCTGGCGACTTCGACCGTATGTTTGTGTTCATGGCTGACGTTCAGGCCCTGACCGACAATGCGGACAATCCTGAGAAAATCCGTCAGAACATCATTGAGGTGGCTCTCGACTATCTCTCTGCAGGTCTCGACCCTTCGAAGTGCACGCTCTTCATCCAGAGCCAGATTCCTGAGCTCGCCGAACTCACCACATACCTCATGAACCTCATCACCGTGTCGCGTGTGCAGCGCAACCCGACCGTGAAGACCGAGATAAAGATGCGCAACTTTGAGGCCAACATTCCGCTTGGCTTCTTCTGCTATCCCGTCAGCCAGGCTGCCGACATCACGCTCTTCAAGGCCACTACGGTGCCCGCAGGAGAGGATCAGGAGCCGATGATTGAGGTGGCACGCGAGCTGGTGCGCCGCTTCAACACCGTATACGGCGAGGTGCTCGTCGAGCCTAACATCATGCTGCCGGAGAATGCCACGGCACGCCGCCTTCCGGGAACGGACGGCAAGGAGAAGATGTCAAAGTCGCTCGGCAACTGCATATATCTCTCTGACTCGGCTGCAGACGTATGGAAGAAGGTGAAGAAGATGTCGAACGGTGCGCCGCGTATGAGCATGGACGAGCCGGGCAATCTCGAGGGCAACGCCGTCTTTACATATCTGGACGCGTTCAGCACACCGCAGGACTTCGCCGACTTCTGGCCGGAGTTCCACTCTCTCGACGAGCTGAAGGAGCATTACGTGCATGGCGGCATCGGTGACGGCACATGCAAGAAGTTCCTCAACAACGTCCTCAACCGCTTCATGGAGCCGATGCACCAGCGTCGTCAGGAGTTCGAGAAGGACATCCCCGAGATCTTCAACATCCTGCGCAAGGGTACTGAGGAGGCTCGCGCTACAGCCGCTCAGACCATGGACGAAGTGCGCAAGGCAATGCGTATCGACTACTTCAACGACACAGCGCTCATCGAGCAGCTTTCTGAGAAGTTCAAGAAATAATGCAAATATCGTCCAGGCGGTAAAAACCTGTTACAAAATAAAAATCTGTTTTAGAGAATTCTGAAGCGTTTTTTATAGGGTTATGCAGCCAAGAAGGCACGACAATTTTTCAATAAAGCCTCTTTTGCACTCCAATAGCGTTACTATTGGAAGGCAAAAGAGGCTTTATTGTGTCATAGGAGTAGCTGTATTAGAGTGTAAAAGTGGCTCTTTAACGATGTCAAGTGGCTTGTTTTTGCTGCTGATTCTTTACATTATCCCTCATAAAAGAACATAACTCACTGAAAAACAAACCATTAACATCAACCGCTCAAAACTCAAAATTTTCGCACAAAGGATTTCCTTGTGCGCTGAACGAGGAGTATTGAGCATTAGAAATGCAAATATTGTGACGGATGACATCATTGCTAATAAGCAAACAGGAATTTATCACTTCAAATCTCGCAAGGACAAAAAAAGCGGAGACTGTGAAAGTCTCCGCTTATTATATAAGTAGTATGTTTCCTTCTGAAAAAAACTATCGGATGAAGAGCAGTTCGCGATACTTAGGCAGCGTCCAGAGTTCGTCAGAGACGATAAGCTCCAACTTGTCAATCTGGTAACGGATCTCGTCCATCTTCGGTGCCACGGTGTCGTGGTAAGCGATGGCCTTGAGATGCTCGTCTTCGATGCGGTTAGCCACCTTACGAGCCTCAACCAGTTCCTCCACGCCCGACTCGATGAGCTGTGTGCGCTCTGCTATCTCCTCAATAATCTTCTTGTTACGTGAGGTGAGCTTGTCAGCCTGCTCCTTGGGGAAGATGTCGTACATGCTCTGTACGTTCTTGGCGAGCTGGCTCTGATAGTGAGTGCAGACAGGGATGATATGGTTCATTGAGAGGTCGCCGAATACGCGTGCCTCAATCTGAATCTTCTTGGTGTAAGTCTCCCACTTCACCTCGTTACGGGCCTCAAGCTCCTTGCGTGTCATGACGTTCTGGCTCTCGAACATGCGGATTGAGTCCTCGTCGAGATAGCGCTCGAACACCTTCGGGCAAGATGTCTCGCAGTCGAGACCGCGGCGCTTTGCCTCTTCCACCCACTCCTCTGAGTAGCCATTGCCCTCGAAGTGGATAGGCTTGCAGTACTTGACGTCATCACGAACCACCTCGATGATGGCGCTTATCTTGTCAAGACCTTTGTCGATGAGAGCGTCCACACGAGTCTTGAAGCTCTGGAGAGCCTCAGCCACGGCAGTATTGAGGACAATCATGGCGCTGGCGCTGTTTGCCTCAGAACCTACGGCACGGAACTCGAAGCGGTTACCGGTGAAGGCAAAAGGCGAAGTACGGTTGCGGTCGGTGTTGTCGATGAGCAGCTCAGGAATCTCAGGTATGTCGAGCTTCATGCCCTGCTTGCCAGCCACGTTGAAGAGTTCGTCCTTGTCAGAGGTCTCGATGTGCTGGAGAATCTCCGAGAGCTGATGGCCGAGGAACGAAGAAATGATGGCTGGAGGTGCCTCGTTGGCGCCAAGACGATGGGCGTTGGTGGCACTCATGATGGAAGCCTTGAGCAGGCCGTTGTGCTTATATACAGCCACAAGAGTCTCGACGATGAAGACGATGAAGCGGAGGCTGTCCTCAGGTGTCTTGCCAGGTCCGTGAAGCAGGATGCCGGTGTCGGTGGAAAGACTCCAGTTGTTGTGCTTGCCCGAACCGTTTACGCCTGCGAACGGCTTCTCATGAAGCAGCACGCGGAAGCCGTGGCGACGTGCCACCTTCTTCATGAGCGACATGAGCAGCATGTTATGGTCAATGGCAATGTTCATCTCCTCGAAGATCGGAGCCAACTCGAACTGGTTGGGCGCAACCTCGTTGTGACGGGTCTTGCAGGGAATGCCAAGCTCGAGAGCCTGAATCTCAAGATCCTTCATGAAAGCCTGCACGCGCTCAGGGATGGCGCCGAAATAATGGTCGTCCATCTGCTGGTTCTTTGCAGAATCGTGTCCCATAAGCGTACGGCCTGTGAGCATGAGGTCAGGACGAGCCGAATAGAGTCCCTCGTCAACGAGGAAATACTCCTGCTCCCAACCAAGGTTGGCCACCACCTTCTTAACGTCAGGATAGAAGTAATGGCATACCTCTGTGGCAGCCTCGCTGACAGCGTGGATGGAACGGAGAAGCGGAGCCTTATAGTCGAGAGCCTCGCCGGTGTAAGAGATGAAGATGGTGGGGATGCAGAGCGTGTCGTCGATGATGAAGACAGGCGAAGTGGGGTCCCAAGCCGAATAGCCGCGAGCCTCGAAGGTGTTGCGGATGCCACCGTTCGGGAACGAGCTGGCGTCAGGCTCCTGCTGTACGAGCAGCTTGCCGGAGAACTCCTCTATCATGCCTCCCTTGCCGTCGTGCTCCACGAAGGCGTCATGCTTCTCGGCTGTACCCTCGGTAAGAGGCTGGAACCAGTGTGTGTAGTGTGTCACGCCGTTCTCGTCAGCCCACTGCTTGATGCCTTTGGCGACAGCGTCAGCAATAGAGCGGTCGAGACGTGCTCCGTTGTCGATTACGTCGATAAGCTTTTCATAGACGTCGCGCGAGAGATACTTATACATCTTCGCACGGTTGAAAACGTTCTTGCCGAAGAACTCAGAGGGTCGTTCTATCGGTGCAAGCACTTCAAGGGGTTTCTTCTTGAAAGCTTCTGCTACAACCTCAAATCGTAAATTTGCCATTGTTATTCTCTTATTTTATTGTTGTTATTCTTTTTATTGTCTTGTTTGTCTTGCCTTATTTCTTTGCCATCCATTCACGGATGCGGCTCATTGCCTCCTCGCAGTCCTCGCGGTTGCCGAACGCTGTGAGGCGTACATAGCCCTCGCCGCTCGGTCCGAAGCCAACGCCCGGTGTGCATACCACACCTACGGCATAGAGCATCTGCTCGAAGAACTTCCACGAACCGATGCCGTCCGGCGTCTTCACCCAGAGATATGGGGCATTGCGTCCGCCGAACACCTCGAAGCCCATATCGGTGAGCGCCTTGTGCATGAGGTGGGCATTGTCCATATAGTAGTCGATGGTGGCACGTATCTGACGCTTGCCTTCCGGCGTGTAGATGGATGCGGCGGCACGCTGCGAGATGTAGGACGTGCCGTTGAACTTGGTGGACTGGCGGCGGTCCCAGAGATGATTGAGCTCTACGCGGCGGGTGCCGTCAAGCGTGACAGCGGTAAGCTCCTTCGGTATGACGGTGTAGCCGCAACGCACGCCGGTGAATCCGGCTGTCTTCGAGTAGCTATGAAACTCGATGGCGCACTTGCGTGCTCCCTTTATCTCGTATATGGAGTGAGGAATGTCCTCGTCGCGGATATACGCTTCGTAGGCAGCATCGTAGAAGATGATGGTGTCGTTGTCGAGCGCATAGCGCACCCACTTCTTCAGTTCCTCCTTCGGGAGCACTGTTCCCGTGGGGTTATTGGGATAGCAGAGATATATCATGTCAACACGATGATCAGGTATCTGCGGCACGAAATTGTTCTCCGCTGTGCATGGCAGATAGTTGACGTTGCTCCAGCGTCCGTTCTCCAGCACTCCGGCACGACCGCACATCACGTTAGAGTCGATGTATACGGGATAGATAGGGTCGGTCACGCCGATGGAATTATCCCAACGTACTATCTCGCCGATGTTGCCCGTATCGCTCTTAGCTCCGTCATTGACGAACACTTCGGAAGGGTCAATCTTGACGCCGCGCGGCGCGAAGTCGTTCTTGACTATAGCTTCGCGAAGGAAGTCGTAGCCACACTCGGGGCCGTAACCGTGGAAAGAGGCTTTCGTAGCCATCTCGTCCACAGCCTTGTGCATCGCCTCGATGACAGCGGGGCAGAGCGGCTGCGTTACGTCACCTATGCCAAGACTGATGACACGCACCTGAGGGTGCGACACCTTGAAGGCATTAACCTTCTTGGCGATGTCGGCAAACAGATAATTGTCGGACAATTTCAGAAAATGCTCGTTTACTAATGCCATATCGTTAGATTATTTTTTTATCATGGGGAAAGCCTTATATTCAAGGCAATGCGATTTCTCCTTCAAACACAAAAGCCGCCGGACCTGTCATATAGACATGCCCGTCGGCTTCATTCCATTCTATGTTTAGTGTGCCGCCATCCATGATGATGGCAGAACGACGTGACGACCTTTCCTCAATGAAGGCAGCCACTGCTGTAGCGCAAGCGCCGGTTCCGCATGCCATAGTGATGCCGCTGCCACGCTCCCATACTCTTGTACGGATGGAGCCGTCAGGCATAACCTGGGCAAACTCGATGTTGCATCTCTGCGGAAAGGCGGCATTCTTCTCCAAAATGGAGCCGAAACGAGCGATGTCGAGCGACTTGATGTCGTCAACAAAGCAGACAAAGTGAGGATTGCCCATAGACACGAAAGTGCCACGGAAAGTGCGGAAAGCTGCCGTAAGCGTATCGCCGGCAGTCTCGTCGTACTGTTCGGGAACGTGGAAGGCGGGCTTGAGCATGTCCACAGTGACACTCTCCACACTACCGTCCGTTCCTAAATGAAGATGAAGCGTCTTAACACCTGACAATGTCTGAAGGCGCACCGACGTCTTCGTGGTAAGTCCTTTCTCATAGACATACTTGCCAATGCAGCGCGACGCATTGCCGCACATCATGGCTTCAGATCCGTCAGCATTGAAGATGCGCATGGAGAAGTCGGCGTCAACGCCTTCATCAGGATTGCCAATCAGAACAAGTCCGTCGCTGCCGATACCTGTATGGTAACGACTCCACGCAATGGATGCAGCAGAAGGGTCCGGGATGTCATAGCGAGTGGTGTCAACATATATATAGTCGTTGCCTGCGCCATGCATCTTCGTGAATCTGACCATCTTGTCCATTGTCTTCATAATAATATAATATTGTGTTCTGAAGTTTATCCTTAAATCATGTTTTGTAAGACATTATGCAACGCCCGGAATGCGGACAAAAGCATAACGTAAGGCTCCTGATTTTCAGTCTTCTTTTTACCTTTTGACCTTAATTAGCCTTTTACGATTGCAAAATTACAACTATTTAAGCAACTCCCAATCATAAGAGGATTGAATTTTCAGTTATTTTATAATAATATTACAGATTGTAAGCATATTTTAGAGTTATGCTTACAGATTGGAATAAAAACATACAACAAAACCAGCACTATGAAAGCATCATAAATATTCATAATTTATTATGCTATGTTTTTCTTGGTTTTATTAACTTTTTGTTGTACTTTTGCAATATCGATATGACAAAACGACACAAAATAGGAAAGACAGTCATAAAATAGTTATACAACTCTGACCTATCTACAATCATTCTTTTTTTGACCATCGTCCTCCTCTTCGTCAATGTGACGGAGAGGAAGGAACGATGAACAAATAATAATAATAATAATGAAAAACACAAAGAAAGGGCTGACACGCCATGCATCATAATGATGCTAACGTGTCAGCCCTTCGTATTATTTATGCAAGACGACCCTCGAGGCGCTCGCGGATAGCTGCGATGAAGCCTGCAGAGTTCATTGTCTTAGGCTCAACGCCCTCCATCAGACCAGCGAGGTCCTTTGTTACGATGCCCTCGTTGAGAGTGTCGAAGCAAGCTGCCTCAAGCTGGTTGCCGAAGTTAACGAGTTCGGGCAGGTTGTCAAGCTCACCGCGCTTGCGCAATGCGCCGCTCCATGCGAAGATAGTAGCCATCGGGTTGGTAGATGTCTCCTCACCCTTCAGATACTTGTAGTAGTGGCGTGTAACGGTGCCGTGAGCTGCCTCATACTCGTACTTGCCATCAGGAGAAACGAGCACTGAAGTCATCATAGCGAGCGAACCGAAAGCTGTAGAAACCATGTCAGACATAACGTCGCCGTCATAGTTCTTGCAAGCCCAGATAAAGCCACCCTTAGAACGGATAACGCGAGCTACAGCGTCGTCGATGAGAGTGTAGAAGAACTCCAGACCGCGCTTCTCAAACTCTTCCTTATACTCCTCGAATACCTCGTAGAAGATAATCTTGAACTGTGCGTCATACTTCTTAGAGATGGTATCCTTGGTAGAGAACCAGATGCTCTGGTTGGTATCAAGAGCGAACTTGAAGCAAGAGTGAGCGAATGAACGGATTGACTTGTCGGTGTTGTGCATAGCCTGAAGAACGCCAGCGCCCTTGAAGGTGTGTACAACAACCTCCTCGTGCTTGCCGCTTTCGCCGTCGAATACGAGCTTAGCAACGCCCGGCTCCTCAGCACGGATCTCAACGCTCTTGTAAACGTCGCCGTAAGCGTGACGTGCGATAGTGATAGGCTTCTCCCAGTTCTTCACTGCGGGATGGATGCTGGGGATGGTGATAGGTGTGCGGAACACTGTACCGTCGAGGATAGAACGAATGGTGCCGTTCGGGCTCTTCCACATCTGATGGAGCTTATACTCGTCCATACGCTGGTGGTTAGGTGTGATGGTGGCACACTTAACAGCCACACCAAGACGCTTTGTAGCCTCCGCAGCGTCCTTTGTGATCTGGTCCGAAGTCTCGTCGCGCTTAACAAGACCGAGGTCGTAATATTCTGACTTGAGGTCAACGAACGGAGTGATGAGCTCATCCTTGATCATCTTCCACAAGATTCTGGTCATCTCGTCGCCATCCATCTCTACGAGAGGAGTGGTCATCTGAATTTTCTTTTCCATAGTTTTTATAAGGATTATTAGTTTTTAATTTTGGCTTTAGGGTTGATTCGTATTATTTCTTAGCTGCTGCATAGAAGTTCATCAAGCAGCCGTCTGCCAGGATCTGACGCTCATTAGCGGTGAGGTTCTGGAAGAAGAGGTGAAGCGGATGAACGCCGTCCTTAGCGATTACCTGTGCGTCAATCTCCTCCTTACCTGAGAGGATAGCCTCACGGATGCCGGGAACGAAGATCTTGTCGCCCTGCTCGAACTTGAACTCAACGTCCTTAGCGATGGTGAACGGAACGATACCCCAGTTGATACAGTTAGAGCGATAACGCTTTGTAGCGTACTCGTAGCAAACATTAGCGTCGCCACCAAGCACCTTCTGGCAAGAAGCAGCCTGCTCACGAGCCGAGCCGTCACCAGGACGATTAGCGAATACGCAAGAACCGAATGACGTGTTCTCTGCAGAAGCGCCTACAGCCTTGAGGGCTGCAGCTATGTTCTCAGACACATTACCCTCACGGCGTGCGAGGTCCTGCTTCTGGATTTCCTTGCTCAGACCAACATACTCAGGTACGCGGCGTGAGAGAGCGAACTCAGAAAGCTTCAACGGGTTAGAGCGGTATGAGCTGGTCTCGCCTGACGGGATAAGCTCGTCAGTTGTGGTAACGGGGTCGTGGATAACGGCAGCAAGCTCGAGCATCATGTTCTCCTGCATCGGATACATCTTAGGCCAGTCCTTGATGTTCGGACCGTAGCGAAGCTCTGTCTCAGGACGAGCCTTGCCGAAGCCGTTGTATACGCGGCACTTGTAAATCTTATCGTCGTATGCGTAAGGCTTGTGTGTGTTCTCATACTCAACGTCTGTAGCTGCGGTGATAACGCCACCGTTAGCAGCTGTAGCAGCGATAGAGCGTGCGTCCATAAGAGCCACGAGTGAGAGCTGTCCCTGACCCGGCTTTGAGCCTTCACGGTTGGGGAAGTTACGTGTGGTGTGGCGGATAGACAGACCGTTGTTAGAAGGAACGTCACCAGCACCGAAGCAAGGACCGCAGAATGCGGGCTTCATTACGACGCCAGCCTCGATGAGGTCAGCTGTGATGCCTTCGCGAGTAACAGCCATAGATACTGGTGTTGACTGAGGATATGCAGAAGCTGTGAAGTAGTCGTTACCGATGCTCTTGCCCTTGAGGATAGCGCCAGCCTCAGCGAGGTTGTCGTATGTACCGCCTGAGCAACCTGCGATGATGCCCTGGTCTGCGTAAACCTTACCGTCAACGATCTTGTCAACGAGGTGTACGTCCACCTTGTCGCCGAAACGCTTCTTAGCGTCTTCCTCGATGCGTGTGAGGATACCAACCGGATCAGCCTGAAGCTCGTGGATGGTAACTGCGTTAGACGGGTGGAAAGGCAGAGCGATCATAGCCTCCTGTGTAGAGAGGTCGATGCGGATCATCATATCGTAGTAAGCTACGTTGCCCGGCTTCAGTTCCTTGAAGTCCTGCGGACGCTCATGTATTTCGTAGTGGTGCTTAACCTCTTCGTCTGTTACCCAGATAGAGCTCAAGCAAGTGGTTTCAGTGGTCATGATATCGATGCCGTTACGGAAGTCGATAGGCAGTTCCTTAACGCCAGGGCCTGCAAACTCGAGCACCTTGTTCTTAACAACGCCGCTCTCGAATGTAGCCTTTACGAGAGAGATGGCAACGTCGTGAGGACCAACACCCTTCTTGGGCTTGCCTTCGAGCCATACGAGAACCACCTCAGGAGCGTTGATGTCCCAAGTGTTCTTGAGGAGCTGCTTAACAAGCTCGCCACCACCTTCGCCAACACCCATGTTGCCGAGTGAGCCGTAACGAGTGTGCGAGTCAGATCCGAGGATCATGTTGCCGCACTTAACCATCATCTCACGAGCATACTGGTGGATGACAGCCTGGTTGGCAGGTACATAGATACCGCCGTACTTCTTAGCTGCAGAGAGACCGAAAACGTGGTCATCCTCGTTGATTGTACCGCCAACAGCGCAGAGTGAGTTGTGGCAGTTGGTCATGGCATAAGGAAGCGGGAACTCCTCGAGACCGCTGGCGCGTGCTGTCTGGATGATACCAACGTATGTGATATCGTGTGACATCATAGCGTCGAAGCGGATGCGCATCTTGTTGCCCTTCGATCCATCAACATCGTGTGAACGGAGGATGCCGTAAGTGATAGTGTTCTCGCGAGCCTCGTCCGGGGTAAGGGTCTGACACTCGTTTACGATTTCATTGCCGTTAAGGAGGTAAACTCCATGATTGATTACTTCTACCATAAAGTTAGATTGTTTATAGTTTTATAGAGTTAAAGGTTTTATTAATTCTTTGAGACAGCCAAAACTGCCAGAGGTTTGGGGTGATAAAATATAGTTTATCGTTTTATTCCATATCAGTATATATAGAAATGTGTATTGGAGATGTGGTGTAAGATTATTGTTTTAGTAAAAACACGTAAATACGACAACACTCCTGTTCTAAAAACACTGAATAGGACTGCTTCAATACTTACGCTCGCGCGAGTAGTAATGGATGAAAAAATTCTCATTGTGTCCGCACAAAACATCATCGTTCTGCGAACTGTCATTTCACGCGGTAAAGATACATATTTTAAATCAACCCACCAAAGATTTGGGGCTGATTTTTCCTTTTACCGCGCTCTTTTCCACAAATGCAAGGCTTCGATTCAGCATTTGCTATTTCGAGTTTCCAAATTGGCATTCTCAACCGAGAACGCCACTTATAAAGACCACGAGCGACAACATATCTGCACTTCCGCCCGGCGAAACATTGCGCTGAACGAAGCTATTGTTCATGTCACTGAGGATGGTGTCGAGGTCAGGACGAGCGGATGCCTCCGCCCCACTCCACTTACGGATTACATCGCGCGATTCTTCCTTCACCTGCCTCATCATGGCAAGCGAGGTGCGATAGACTATATTGGTGTCGTCAAGGTCGCACATTATGCGGAGAAGTGTAAGGTGAAGGGCGTGCGGTTCGCCGTTCTTGCGGAGATTGTCATAGAAGGGGAGCCAGTCTGCGAAGAGCATGGGATAACCTTCACGGGCATTGTCGAGCGCTCCCTTGAACGTCCCCGTTTCGGAAGAGGCTGTCTGCTTTGCCTTGCTGCCGTGCGTACCGTTTGTGTCGGGGAATGCGTAGGCAAGTTTCATGATGGCGGCAGAGAGATTCTGCGGCGTCACTTCGGCTTCTTGCCATGCCTTTCCTGCTGCGGCGACAACGGCAAGTCCCATCGAGAACAGCGCTCCCTTGTATGTATTCACGCCGTTGGTGGATTCGTACATGGCACGCTCCGCCTCAATGCCTATCTTTACGATATCCTCATGGCACGGCATTTCTTCAGCGAAACCGAGGAGAGCCAGTCTGACAAAATAGGGATGGAAGGCACGTATGCTGCGCGACATCAGCGCATGGTCCATATCGTGGTGCGCTCCACAGTCATGCTTGTCCACGAGTCCCGGCTTGGGAGTGGTGTCGAGTTCGGCATGAAGGGCACGTGTTGCGAGATGCGCTATTATATAAGGTATGGTGGTGTGCGGCACGAGCTGTGCAGCCTCCTTCAGACAGTTGCGGTCCATTGCTCCACGAACGCGTGAGGCGCTGACCGCCGTTCCGCCGTTCTCGAGACGCTGTATCTGAACCACGTGGTCCTCGCCGAGGCTCTGCATCATCAGTTCGTTATATCTGCGTGTGAGTTCGTCGGTGGGTTCGGTGCCGACAAAGCGAACCTCAGCACCAAGTGCCGGGGCTATATGACGACGGAAAAGATCAAGGTCGAGGAGTATCTGCGTGTCGGTGGCATCCGACAGACGCTTCAGAAAATAAGTGGGGAACGTGGTGTCGCTGATGGCATATTCGCTGCCGGCGCAGACCGTCACGTTCTTCAGGTCGGCTGTTCCAGCCACGACCATCGCCTTGCGCTCCTTGTAAGAGAAGACAGAACGGTCTTCCTTGACAACGATGACGAAGAGGCGCTCCACCATACGTGCTGCGCTCTCCACAAGATAACGATGACCGAGAGTAAAGGGATTGCAGTTCATGACGATGCAACCCACATGCTTTTTATCCGTAGACAAAGCCTCCACAGCTTCAGCCTTAGCAGCCTCCTTTGCTATCCGCTTGAGCATCTGCAGATAATCGGCTATTCCGCCTATACCCGTCTCCATGAGTATAGCCTCCGGCGCTTCGGCAAGCATACGGAAGGACAGACTCTCGAAGAGCTGGCGGTTACGTGGTTTGGTGAAGAGTTTCACACACTGGAAACCCTCTGCGTTAGCCTTGGCAATGAGGTGCGAGACAATCATATTGGCGACCGCCTCTCCCTTGTGTCCGTCCGACACTGCCACGCATTTGATGACACCGCCCTTTAGTCCGCCGCCAGCCACTATTTCGTCCGTCGACTCATCCACAACGAAAGCGTAATAGTCCATATCGTCATACCTCAGTCCGTTAGATTGAAGGAACGACTCAATACGACGGCGTTGGCGGGGGATGGAGGGGGAGATGGTCTGAATTTCCATAGGTAAAGTAGTTAGTAGTGTTAAGGAAGCTATATTTTTTATTGATTTATGGATGGTCTTGTTCGTAGTCTGCCACCATCTTGTTTATCTTAGTCCAGATTTCGTCCTGCGTATGCCATCTTTTTCGCATGCAGAAGCGGGCTTCATGGTCACAGACGAGGCAGCGGCGCGGCTGTCCTCCCACTCTGTCGCGCGACACCGGCACACCGTTCTCGTCGATGATGTCGATATCAAAGAGGCGTCCGAGCGGATGCGTGTCCTCTATTCTTGTGGCAGTGAGCTTGGCGTCAATGAGTGGCATCGGCGTTGTGAGATACGCCTCGTAGCCGGTATGCAGGTCACGCTCTATGAGGCAGCCTTCTTCGGGAGCGAAGGCTTCTCGCATGGCGTCCACAGCGGCGTGCGCCACAACGAGCGACTGATGGTTACGTTTCACGCTTCCTGGCACGACAACAGTCAGACACACCAGTGTTTTTCCCGAGTTATCAGCCAGCAGCTGTTGCTGCATAGCATGGCGTGCGTCGCGGCTCGCCAGAAGTTCGTTAAGCGTAACCATATACTGAATTTTGAATTTGGAGTTTTGAATAGAGGCTTATTAGGATTTTTAGTTTCACGCCGTAAAGGTACATATTAATAATGATACGTACAAACTTTTTTATACATTCATTATCAATAATGTCAAACCTCTCAGAAACAGTCGCTCACTACATTCTCCGGCAAGAACACATTGGAGGTCATTCCGTCCTTGGGAGGATATTTCAGGAACAGACAGTACACCACCTCCTTACCTTTAATTAACGGACATCCTTCCGTCCTTGCCTTCAAGTCAGCAAAGAGACGTTCGGCATAGTCGGGCTCGGTCCATTTACATTCGCCTATGAGTATTTTCTTGCGATCTAAAGATTCTGCCACGACATCGAGTTCTACTGACTTGTCCTTCGACACGCTGCCCCACCATCGTCCAGCCACATTCCACATAGTGCCGTCAACGACGTTACCACTTACAGCGTTCCTACAAAGTATTTCCCAACGGCTTGCCACATACTCGTTCATGGTACGGGCGATAAGCTGTTCCACCACGTTGACACGTCCAAGGGCAATGAGCGAACGATTAGGCACCACATAGCGATAAAAGAAGCACATAAACGGATCTGCAATGCGATATACGCCACGCTTGCTACTGCGCGGACTCTCGCCGAAAGGAATCTCACGCTCCACAAAACCGAGGCTTATCAGCTTCTGCAACGGACGACTAAGTTCGGTTGCCGGCTTACCTATCTTTGCAGCTATCTCTGATATCTTGTTAACACCATTGCCGATAAGCGACAGCAGTGTTGAGGAGAGCGTGGTCTGCTGAAAGTCATCCATAAACAGCCGCGTGGGCTCTTCATAAAGAGTGCCGTTGACGTTCACTATATTATATCTTACGGCATCCTCCATACTTTGCTCTTTTTCACGCAACTCCCAATAACGGGGCACACCGCCCCATACGGCATATTCCTCAACGGTCTGAAGCGCATCCGTATGAAGGATTTCCTGAAGAAAACGTATGTGTATTGGTGTCAGCTTGATGATGTTATCGGCACGACCGTACAGCGGCTCGGCAGCGTCAAGCACAAGTCCCTGCATCATCTGCTGAGACGATCCACAGAGCACGATATTATAACGCAGTTGTTTGGAATCGATAAGCTTCTGAAGTATTGAAGGTAAGGTTCGGTCACTCTTTACGAGAAGCGGAAATTCGTCCATACAGATGCAGAAACGGTCCTTTGTACGATAGTTAACTTGCAGGAACAGCGATTCCCAGTCTGGATATTCCACCTTATCGAACCCTTCAAACTTCACAGCAATCAGCTTAGCGAACAATCGTCGCTGCTGTCCGCTCTCCGAATTGTCCGCCATAAAATACACATCATCGTCATTGAACACGCGCTTTATCAGCGTAGACTTGCCCAACCGACGTCGTCCGTAAATAACGCTAAGACTGGTGCCTTCCGCTTCATGCAGGCACTTATGTAATCTCTTCTGTTCTTCAATTCTGTCTACAAACTTCATAGCTGTAAATATTATGTTTTGCAAAAATAATGTTTTTAAAACATAATTCCAAGAATGCGGCGTTAAATAAATGATGCGTGGAACGAAAAAAGAGGTTGCAGCAATGATTCGCCACAACCTCTTTCCAACTGTATTTTAACCCTTTAATGAGTCTGGGATTATCCCTTGATGTTCTTGATAACGTCCATTACGCTGCCGTCGCGGTTCATCACTACGCCGACCACCTTGTCGCCGAACGGCAGAGGTGCGGGGTTGCCGATGACTGAGAGGGCACGGTCGCGGAGTTCCTCGAGAGTAACGAGGTGGAGACCTGCCTGACGCATGCGCTCTGCGATGTCAGGACGAGCCGGATTGACAGCGATGCCGTATTCTGTAACGACAACGTCAACTGTGCGACCCGGAGTTATGAGCGTCGTAACCTCGTCAACGATGCACGGGATGCGTCCACGGAGCATCGGGCAGACGATGATGCTGAGAGCTGAGTCTTCTGCTGTGTCAGGGTGACCGCCGACAGCACCACGGATGATACCGTCACTACCTACGAGCACGTTCACATTGAAGTTGACGTCCACCTCGAGAGCCGAGAGGATAACGATGTCGAGGCAGTGTGTTGCAGAGCCTTGCTCATGCATGCTGGCATACTCGTAAGCAGCCACTTCCTTGTGTGTGGGGTCGTTCTTGAGCGACTCAGCAGCCACCTTGTCAAACGACTGTACGTCGATAAGGCGCTCGATGAGACCTTCCTCGTGCATCTTCACCATGTGAGCTGTGATGCCACCGAGAGCGAACGAAGCCTTGATGTTCTGGTCAATCATGCTCTGGCGGATGTACTTGACAGCAGCCAGTGAAGCACCGCCCGAACCGGTCTGGATAGAGAATCCGTCCTTGAAGTAGCCACTGTTGATGATAACCTTGGCAGCCTGTTTAGCGAGGAGGATGTCGCGCGGGTTCTTGGTATCGCGGATAGCACCAGAAGCAATCTTTGAAGAGTCGCCTACGCTGTCCACCTCAACAACGAAGTCGACGTCGTGCTCTGAAATCGAGTTAGGAGTATTGGGATATGCAACGAGGTCGTCAGTAAGAATAACCACCTTGTCTGCATAGTGAGCGTCGGGAAGAGCGTAACCCAGTGATCCGCAGATGCTCTTTGCATTCTCCGAACGTGAGTAACCGCAAGCGTTTCCGAGGGGATCCGAAGAAGATGCGCCGAGGAAAGCCACGTCAATGTGGAGGTCGCCGTTAGCGATGGCCTCGCCACGACCGCCGTGTGAACGGAACACTACGGGCTTCTCCATCAAGCCGCGCGAAATCTCGTTAGCGAGTTCGCCGCGCAGACCGGAAGTAGAAATCTCAGTGATGACGCCGTTCTTGACGTGCTCGATAAGCGGAGCGTGAACGTCCTGAAGGCTGGAAGCAGCGAGGTGGAGGTTCTTGAAGCCCATTTCAGCGAGCTTGTCCACTACCATGTTCACAACCTTGTCGCCTCCACGGAAGTGATGGTGGAACGAGATGGTCATGCCGTCACGCAGACCAGAGCGGCGGATAGCCTCCTCCAGAGTGACGAGCTTGGGGCTCTTGCTCTGCAGCTCCAGACGCGGTGTCACGTCCTTATGCTTTCCTTCTGCGTCGTTATATACACTCTTGCCCATAGCCTGGGCCATCTGACCGATGAGAGCTTGTCTTTCTTTCAGTGTGCTCATGCCAAATCCTCCTCTTTAATTACGCCTGAAGCCAATGCCAGGTCAATTACACGTTGTGCGCGGATGACCACAGGACGGTCAACCATCTTTCCGTTCACGGCGATAACGCCCGAACCCTTCTTCTCTGCCTCCTTGATGGCGGCGATAACGGCGAGTGCCTTGTCGATAGCCTTCTGTGTAGGTGTGAACACCTCGTTGATGATGTCTATCTGACGCGGGTTGATAATAGACTTGCCGTCGAAGCCCAACTGATGGATAAGCTCCACTTCCTTGCGGAATGTCTCCATGTCGTTGAGGTTTGAGTATACTGTATCGAGAGCGTCAATGCCTGCTGCACGAGCTGCCACAACGATGGTCTGGCGAGCCATGAGAAGCTCCATGCCCTCGGGTGAGCGCTGTGTCTTGAGGTTAGCGCAATAGTCCTCTGCACCAAGTGCGATACCCATCATACGCTTAGAAGCCGTGGCGATGGAGTAAGCGTTTACAACGCCGAGTGTGCTTTCGATGGCAGCCATAATCTGTGTGCGTCCCACGCAACCCAGTTCCTGCTCCACCTTCTCAATCTCGCGCTCCACCTCGATCACTTCCTCGGCGGTCTCGGTCTTCGGCATACGGATAACGTCGACGCCAGCCTTTACGACAGCCTCGATATCCTTCTTTCCGTAAGGTGTGTTAAGTGGGTTGATGCGGACCACCATCTCTGTCTTACCATAGTCGATGGTCTTCAGTGCGTTGTAGACAAGGAGTCGCGCCGCGTCCTTCTCCGCCATTGTCACGGAGTCTTCAAGGTCCAGCATAATCGAGTCGGGACCGTATATGAAGGCGTCCGACATCATGCCAGGATTATTACCGGGCACGAACATCATTGTTCTTCTTAGTCTTTTCATATTGATGAGGATAAAAGATTGTTCTGTTAGTTGTTTCTTATAAAGGTAAAGATGGCGGTGCGTTTAGTCCTTCCAAACGTCCTTGCCAGTAGCACGTACAGCGGCAGCTGTCACACGTGCGCGGATGGTGCAGTCGAGTGCGCCCTTGTCTGTGGCGTGCACGTCAGCCTGAGTAACACCCAGAGAGGTGAGAGTCTCAGTGATAACCTGACGGATCTGGTCACCGAACTGATATTCCACAGAACTTTGCAGTTCAACGTTCAGTCCCGGCCTGTCGGTTGGGGCAATCTGAATCATGATGTCGCCAGACTCCATTGTTCCGGCTGTAGAGGTTTTTAATTCCATAGGTATCTTATTTTAAGAGTTGGTTATTAAATGCTATGCATCCTTGTCAGCCTTAAGGGTATGATACGCGTATGGGGACGTAAATGAATAAGTGATTATCTGTTTCTACGTAAATACGACAACACTCCCTTTCCGAAAAAAATAAGCTGTTCAAGAGATGTTCTCAATACTTACGCTCGCGCGAGTAGTAAGGGGAAAAAGGTAATTTTAGTATTGTGTACGCACAAAACGCTTTGTCTCAGCGTACATTGTTTTCTGCGTGTAAAGGTACATATTTTATGTGTTACCGACAAAGGTTTTAACGAAATAATTTTTCGTTGCGAGTTAATTCAAGCAAAAGTGTGCAAACGATATATAGGCGCACACTTTTGCTTGGAGAGAGGCTAACCGATTTTCATAAACTCAAAATCGTATTTGCTACAGTTGCTCTTCTTGTAGTCGAACTGATACATACGCATATACTGCTCCTGTATCTCTTTCGCTCCATTATAAAAAGGGTCAGATGTGTATGACTGTGTAGTAACTGTAATCTCCATATCAGGAGTCAATACTTGCCCATTTGCTCTTTTGACACGCACGGGGCTTACTCTAAATACATTTCCCATAATCTTAACAGTTTTATGTTTTACTTTATGTTTTTATATGTAATGTCCTTTATCAATTCCTTCAACTTCCCTGCGACGGTATTCGCATCAGCCTCTGTGTTAGGTACAAGAGAGTCTATTGTGGCTATTGTCACATAGCAGTTGTCGGTAGTGTCGATAGCGTTTGTCTTATCAGCGTGTCCGATACGTTCCAATGTCCGCTTAAGCAATTCCACGTTATTGGCTCTGTTGCCCAGCTTTACAATCACCTTCGAACTGTCTTTGTCATCAGGCATCGTGTCCATATACACTTTGCCCTCCTCGTCGTTCTGCCATTCGCAAGCCAATGTTGACCAATACCATGTGAAGATTTGCCAGTCCTTATGCTCGCCAACGGCCTTCATCCACTGGATAGTGCGGTGTTCCTTCTTGATGACTTCCATCAGGTAGTTCACTTTCTTGATGATGTATTGCTGCAGTTCGGGCGAAGACTTGAATTTGTCTATAAAGCCGCCTTGTGGAACATCCATAGACAATGCAGGGAACTCATACCACAAGTCGTATTGTCTTCTGCCACCATTGTCCCATTTCAGGCATTTTGAGAAGTTGCTGTCACCCTCGTATCCTGCCTGTAGACAATAATGACCGTTGTGGAATCCCATATCTATCTTGCCAGGATTGCCATCGTTGCGAGTTATCTCCAGAGGACAGTCTTCGCTTTCCAATGCTTTCACCTCCCAACCTTGGCTCTGCCAGTCTTTAACTGCCAAATTCCATCCTGATGTATTGTATACCTTTTGTTTTTCAGACAACAGTCCGGACTCTATTGGTTTTACTTCTTCCATGGATCCGATCTTGCCAGATTTAAGCATACAACTTATGTCAGACAAAACATTCAAATCTACAGACAGGTGCTGTTTGTTGTCATTTACATCTGTATTGCCCTCTTTCGCATTACTATAAGCGACATTGAAATTGTCGATTGTTCGCCGTCTCACATCATCCGAGAATGTCTTGATGTCATCTTTGGCATACAAATCCTTGCGTAACGCCTCGACAACATCAAAAAGGGTCTCTAACAGTACATTGTTATTAGAACTTCTTTGTCGGTCAGGTTTACACATCATTGTTATTACTTTTTTGACAGCCTCACTGAGTTTAAGGATATTCTCAGGTTCGCAATGCATTGCAACGAGTGATGTTTGATATTGCAGTTCTATCTTTTCTTTATCTGTCAGTTCTTCGTCTTTTACGGCACCATACAACGTGTCAAGAAAATTCTTGTAGATTTTCAGTTTCTCACAGAAAACAGTATTGCTTCTATCATGATCAATACGCCATTGCTCAGTTTTCTTATCTTGCTCTTCTTGCCACTCCTTTGTTTTAAGAGCTTGCTGTTCTTGCCATTCACGCGTTTCTTTTGCAAGTTCTTTTTGTCTGTCCTGTTTTAGTTTATCTTGCTCCGCTTGCCATTTCTGTTGTTCTTGGCGTAGAGTCACCTCCTTGTTTGTCTGACTGCTCAACAACAATTGGGTTATTATTGCAGTAATAACAACACCGAGAATTGCAGCCAATATACGACTTGGCACCTCATAATCAGTAAATACCTGAAAATACCAAGCACCAATCAGGATACATATTCCCAAGACAATTGTTACCAGAATCGAATTATTGTTCTTCATTTCCTTATAGTTTAGGTTTGTCGTTTTTCAGTAAAGTTGCAAATATGAAGACCAGCTTGCCATCGCCTCTTTTGAAGTTTGTCAGTTGTTCCATTGCCTTGACATAACCAACCGAATTCTCATGAATGTTCTCTATGATTTCAGTGTCAGAAGTGCCATCATTCTTTTCCGTTGTATGGATAATCATGTCTTGCGTAATGTTGGAGCCATTCAGAAAACGTGAAGCCTGTGCCATTGCCTTCACGGAAGCCACACGATTGATAACGCTTTCATTGTTTTGGTATTTTGAAGGATCCAATGCCAACACAGAAATAAAATAGGCGTTATTATAATCGTTCACTGCACGTACACCGTCGAATGGGGCATTGTTGTACATGCGTACAAGGAAGTTGGTAAACGCCACCTTGTCGCAGGAATATCCCTGGGCATCAATGCCCAAGGATATTATTGCAAATAAAATAACAAATATAATTTTCTTCATTTATATGCTATTTACTATTTGGCTCAAGCTTGAAGTTGGAATACTTAGAAATATCGGAAGCTGACATCCTAAAAATTAATATCCAATATGCATAATCATTTTTATCATTCATTTCACTCGGAAGTTCAAAAAAGCCTTTCGTAGGGGCGTAAAGCATTAATCTTCTTGGAGATTTCTCGTATTCCGGCAATTGCAAATTAACACAGATACCGTCCTTAAAAATCCCTGTACCTTGTGTGAAATAAAAGTGATAGCTATCATTCATTATACCGTATTTCTCCAAACTCTCAGAATCACCTACTGTACCAGTATCATACCACTGATGTGTACATTGAGCTTTAGCCATTAACGAGCCTTTGAATGTAGAAGTATCTCCTAAGTTATCTACAATTTTGAAATTAGAGAATTCTGAAGCGAAAATTGTAGCAAGTTCTAATAACCATTTGGTGGTTTCTTCTTTAGAATTTCTGAATGTAAATTTCCAAGAAATGGAGTAGCCTGGCATCCATACATCAATATTAGACGTATTTATTCCTACTTTTTCATATTCTATAATTTCTTCTTTACTCAAAGATATCGCTTGCAAAGTTTCATATATACTATTCAAGACCCCATATGTATTATCATTTGGTTCCATTATAACATACATTACCATCTTATAGTATCCATCTGTTAAGTTTCCATAATCATAGTACTGTTTCTCCAAATTTGAACTAGGATTACTATACTGAGGAATTGCTTTAGCTATACTAGGGTTTGCAACATACAGTTTTTTATCGAAAGCTATTGGCAACATTTCTTTTACCATATAGCTAACACATTCTGTAAAGCCTGAGACTCGTTTTTCTTGTTCAGCTCTTTTATTTTCATACTTTGAGCAAAAGTAGCTCCAGCAAACTCGGTGGACGCTCCTTTAGATTTTGCGTAGCTGACAAGTTTAGAAATACATACTGTTGCTTTGACTGTAACCATATCTTGTCCGTCTTCACACTTTACGTCACTAAGCACTTCATATGACTTTATATTGCCATTCGAAATAGTAACAATCTCATCCTTTACAAGGTCATCATTCAGAATAGTAGTGTTGGCTGACACAAAAGTGCCATAAGCTTGTTCTATGGCACTACGCAAGGCTATAGTTGTGGCCTTTTCGCTGTCTGTCGCTTTGCCCGAAGCCACTAATGTCACTTCGTCATTTACATTGCTTTGCTCCTCTGTTGCGGGCACGGCAACTGAGTTACGGGCAATAGACTGTACGCTACAAATAGGCAAGCCTATAAGTAAAGCCAATAAAAAGATCTTTGCTTTCATACTTTTTTATAATGTTTATTGATTATTATTTAACAAATCGTCTTGTATATATTTACCACCATCCACGGATGATGTTTTTTACTATACTCTGAGGTTGATTGTTTGCCCAAGCCATACCTACATCACGGCATGCCTTTATCATGCTTCGCTTGTTTGCTTGGTTATCATTATATTGCTTCATTTGGAAATTCCATTCACGAAGTTCTTCAGCTTTCAGCTTGGAAGCCACTTCTTTACGCAAATTCTCGACATCAGAGTAGCACGAACTGTATGGCGATATAGTATTGAGGTACTTTGCAACCTCATTGGCCCCTTCTACATCTTGACTTTTCATCCAGACATTGCGTGCCTTGTTTAACTGCTGCAAGCCTATAGCATCTATCTTCTGTTGGTATAAAGATGTGGCTGTTGACTGGCATTGAGCATAACAATCCCCACAAACATTAGGCACAGCCATCATTCGTGATATTGCCTCGTCATAATTACCGATGGATGCCATTGTGCGAGCCTTGCTTATCTCTTCTGCACAATGATTAGTGTAAAAATCAATAATTTTGTTCTTTGCCTTTTCCAGCATCTCGCCAAAGTCTTTATGATTAGGGTTTAGTTTACTAAAAGCACTAATCATAGCCTTGTCTTCATTGGTTCCAATTCCTTGGAGCGATATTGTGCACGACGCATATAGCTTGTTTTCTATCACATCGCCCACAAAGAACGTTACTTCCATTTTCTCAGAAACTCTTGCAGGTGTGGATGGTACAATATCCTTGCTCGTAATATCAACCTTAGCTGTCAATACGAAACGTTCTACATAGCCATTGTCGCCATAGCCATTACTAACAAGCATCCGTTGCATGCGTGTGGTTAGGGTCTTGCTTGCCTCCATTGGGATTACATCATCAGGCATCATAGCCTGAATTGAGATTCTTCCCTCGTCTGATGTCTGTGCAAAGTTCGCTACCGACATCATCAATGTGAATATAAGAAATAGCTGTCTCATATTATTTCTCACCAAGTATAACAATAGCTTCTCCCAAACCTCTCACCATTACCTTTGAAGTTATACTGAAAGGTGGTTGTTGCAGATATCTTCTCAACTTCGTGGCAAATGCTCTGGCATCCATAGCCTTGCCTTTATCATCAAACAAAGGAATACGCACTTGCTCAAACTGGGCAAATGATTCTGTTCCGTCACTCAGGTTGAAAGTGCCGTTCACACAATTCTTCTGCAGCCAGTTTTGTATGCAGTCTGTCAATTCCTCACCATTATATTCTTCTTCCAAATCCTTATCCCAACTATCCCAGCATCTAACAGTAAGACTGATTTCCCTTCCGCGCTTACTTTGGTCTGCAAACCACTTGTCCATTTGGCTATCGAAAGGTTTAATATTTTCCTTTACAGCCTTTGCTAACAGAATGGGGATAATATCCGACGAAGGTTTGGTGGTACCAGTAGATGTTGCTATACGTTTATTGGTATAGGCATCAAAGGCTTCAAGAGTAAATGATGCAGAATTGCCACTTCCTGTACGATTCACTTGCCACCACAGTTGGATGATTACGTCAGACTTCACTCTACGCTTCAGTTGGTCAAGTGGGGATTCCACCAACGAAGCTCCACTCTTCTTGCTTGTAGTAACATTGTCCTCTGCGGTTTTTATACTCATGCTCTTTATTTCCTGCTCGGCATCCTTTAGGCTATAGCCTTGTTCCGTCAATACTTGACCGACCTTACTGATGACTTGTCCGAGTTCAGTGTCTTCAAGGAAAGCTTGCTGATAATTTGGAACTTTTACCATGTTGCCTTGGTCTGAAAAGTTGGTCATAAAGTATCGTTGATTACACCAATTGTCACTTGGAAGAATCATGATTGTAGGCTTCTTGGCTTGCTGTGCAAGTGCCAATACTGCCGATATGAAGAATGTAAAAACAATAAATAGCTTTTTCATACGAATTTCAATCCAAATAGTTTATAGGTCATTTACCGCTTTTATAATAGCATCCACATAACTTTCTCTTGCCACAACTCGCTGTGCAGGATGGTATGTGTCCAGGCATAGTCTGCCGTCCTTACGATAGACAAACATGTACTTGTCGTTGCCTAACGGAATGGCCTCATGCTTCGTGTGCTCGTCAATGCCCCAGTCTTTCTTGAAAAGCCACATGGTATTGGCAAAGCAGATTACTTGCGGGTCGTACAGACGGATTTGTTCTTCAACAATGTCCTTCCATTGCTCATAGGCTTCAGCCAATTCCGCATCGGAAGTAGTTCTATAACCAGGCATCTTGTCGATATTGATATAGGCTATATCTTTCAATAAATCAACCATAGACTTATCATCATGGATATATGGCACATCACTATCACCATATAGTTTATGATTACGTATGCCAAACAGACTATAGATAATGGGTTGCCAAGTTGTATTCTTGAAAGCATCATCATTATTGAAAGCACCATACACTTCCCAACCGCCACCAAACGGTTTGCCATCTTTCATGTCATCATAAGGCTGCTTGAGAATCCACATAATGCGTGGAGAAGACTTGCAATAGCCTTCTATGTCAGCCACACCGTCGGGTAAAGGTTCAAGACCATCGTTAGAAAGTTCCAACTTTTTAGCCCGCTCGAAAATTTTGCTTTTGATTAGTTCCTGCCCACTACGTATTTTGTCAGGAGAGAGAAGTTCCGATTTTTCCATAGGTTTAGTTATATTTTGTCCTATGGCTCCTGTTCGGACGGTTAATAGTTTTTTGCTTATATATACGAAAAAGCGTGGAGTCTATCCTGTCACTCGTTCCACAGTGTAAAGGCCTTCGCATTGCCCTGCCAGTCGAAACGAGCAACGCCGAAAGCCCCACGCCAGTGTAAATATATAGAAAGCACTCTTGACAACGAACAATAGAATCGTCCGAAGCCAATGAGGGCTGTATATAATACACCACATGAGGCGTTCCCGTTGCTTTGTTCTTGACCAGCAGTTGAGAGTTTGCGAAGTTCTTACACTGTCAAAACCAAAGCGTACAGTTACGCCTTATACCGTATGTATGTCTGCCCAACCTCTGCCCATTAGGGCTTCCGGTATGGATTTAGATGATACAAAAGTAATACTTTTACCTTGAAAACCACTTTGTTTGGCTGGCAAAGTACGATTTTAAGGCTTGAATTAACATTGTTAAACATAATGTCCGCCATGCAATCATCTTCTTAGCAGCATAATCTGCTGTATATCAGCACACTATCGCTGCACGCTCAAAACTCAAGAATTTCGCACTAAGGATTTCTTTGTGCGCTGAACGAGGAGTATCGAGCGTTAGAAATGCAAATATAGTCTTCGGGGAAACCACCGCCGAAGATTTAGGAATTTTGAGTTCTTGCTTAGGCAAGCGGCAGAGCCGAGCGGTGGATTATGCGCCAAGGCGCATTGTGAATTGTTCCGTTCTGAATTTGTAGGATGAAAACCTGTCTTCTTGTCTTCTTGTCAAAAAAACATGTCTTTCTGTCAAAACTGCCAATTCAAAACTGAATAATTCAAAATCGCAGGCGAAGCCGAGAACAACTCCTAAATCAAAATTCAAAACTCAAAATTCCAGATATGGCGCCAGGCGCTGCAGGTCGGCGGGCTTAAATTCCTTCATCCTGCCCAGCTGGTCGATGGAGCTGATTTCGCCGTGCAGACGGCGGTAGTCGGTGATGGCGCGTGCCTGATAATAATTAATGTAGGGATGGCGCTTTAGCTGCTGCAGGGTCAAACGGTTGACGTTAAGGCGACGGACATTGCTGCCGTCGATATGGATGTACGGGAGCGCCTCTTTCGGAAAGTTCTCTATCTCGAGGAGCTGCGAGGTGGAGGCGATGCCACCAAGACGTTCGCGCAACCTTACCACCTGACGGGCGTAATAACTGCCGATGCCGGGGACACGCTTCAATGCTGTCGTGTCCGAAACATTGATGCTTATGTGCTCGCCCTTGCTCAGTTTATGACCGTAACGCGACTCATCGTATGCAGCAGCCTCAGCCGAACCTGCTCCTCCATGCGATGAGTCGGCATAATATCTGCGCTGCACCTCCTCCAGTTCGGCGGCAGGACGAAATTCGGGGGCTATGCGGATGTAGGGCGCAAGACGATGATATTGTCCCGCGGTCAGTCCGTAGACGCGACCGAAGTCCTCCTTACGCTGAAACACCCCACCCCGTGCCCTATAGCGCAAGATGTTGCGAACCTGCCAGCGTTGGAGTCCGAGGCGGAAGAAAGTCAATGAGTCGGCTGTGTTAGGGTCGAAGAAGAATGTCTCGACCTTACGTTCGGTGATGTTGTCGTCTGTACGACGGTCTGCATTGGGAGTGAAAGAAGAAACGGCGCCTTGCTCCGCGTTCGCTATAGAGTCGAGCTTGTCCACCTTTGCCACGTCGTTAGAATCAGAGGGGCATGACAAGATCATCATGCTCACAGCGACAACAAGCAGGAGAACAGCCAGACACATAAATGAGCGTCTGTCGGTTCGAGGCATGTAGAAGAATTCTTTCAGCTTCATACAGATTGGGGTGTTTAAGGTTTTTACTTAATGGACAGCGATTTCCTTACTGTTCCATTATAAGTATTAAAGGTTATGTCTATCTCGTCCACATCGCTGAATTCAGCCATGGGGATGCTTACATACACTCGGGAGGTGTAGTATTGTGGTACGCCGCCTTGGTCGTGAACGAAGCGTAGTTCTGCCACCTTTCGTCCGTCCTCGGTGTCAGAGAAGCTGTCGCAGACGAGAGCAATGGTCTGTCCTTGCGACGAATCGTCCATCTTGCCCGTCTTCAGCAGCAGCGCCACATTGACGTACTTGCCGTTCTTCGCCTTCCACACGCTCTCCACTCCGAGCGGCGCGTCGGTCATGTCCTTCACGTCCTCCAGCTTGTGCACAGCCATTACGGGTATCTGCGTCACGGCACGCAGCGCCACCTTCTCCGTCGGCTTCTTGTCATAATAGACCAGGGCACGATATACGGTGTCGGGCTTAGCTGTCCATCCTGCCTTGTAGGGGCGGTCGAAGCTAAGCGATGCGCCGTCGTCCGTGCTGGCGGCTACAAGCGCAGCCGAAGCGTCTGTCGTGACAAGGGCGAAGTCGGCGGTCAGGTACGAGTAATTGCCGTCGCCCGTGTCGTACGAGTCGGAGGAACATCCTGCCGACATCAGACCGACAAAGGCGGCGGCAACCGTAAAGAGCCGTATGCGATATGGCGTTTTGGGCATAATCAATACATTAAATGTTAAAGGCTCATCTTGTTGATGGCGGGGTTGGCATACATCTCGAGGATGCGTTCGCGGAGGAACGGCATGTCGGGATTGGGGATGCTTATCTTTGCCAGCTGTGCAGACAGATAAGCCTCAAACTGTGCCTTGTCGGCATCAGTGTAGTTGGCTTTCTGTTCGTCGTTGCCACGGAGGAGGTCGAGAGCCACGTAGTTAGACGGATAGAGCGTATAGCCGCTCCATATCTGCTCGTCGATGTGACGTGCCACGGCAGCGAAGAAGTCGGTCTTGGGCATGTCGTCAGCCAGCGTCTCCAGCCATTCGTCTATGCACGGAGCACAGCAGTAGGCGATGTGTCCCTTATAGCCCATGATGCCGGTCTGCATGCTTATCACGTCGTCCATCGGTCCCTTCTTCCATCCCTCCACGTCACGACGCTGCTGCATCTCGGCAGCCTTGAGGAAGTCGCAGGGGTCATACTCGTAGCTGATTGCCAACGGTACGATATGGAGCGAGAGCAGGCGCTGCTTCACCGATCCTTCGCCTCCCATCGCCATCATCTTGAGGATGGCTTCCTGTGTGCGGTCGTCGGAGTTCTTGGCGCGTCCCTCACGCTGTGCTATCCAGATGTTGTCGTTCTTCTCGCTGATTACGAAGTGCATGTAGTCTGCCATGCGCTTTGACGATACGAGCATCTGCCTCATTGAGAGGCTGCGCTCCACGATGAACGACTTGTTGATGCGCACGAGGTCCTTCACCCACGGCAGCTTCAGGAGGTTGTCGCCGATGGCTATCTCCGTGGTGGTGTCGCAACCTGCGTCGAAGAGCGAGACATGCAGCAGGGCTGAGTCGAGCACGATGTCGCGGTGGTTGCTTACGAAGGTATAGCGCTTCTTGAGGTCAATGGCGTCATGACGGAAAGACATTCCTAAGCTTGCCTTTGCCAAGAGCTTCTTCAGGAAGTCGTAGCAGAACGTCTTCTGGAAGTCGAGGTTGGTCTTGCAGGCATGCATTTTCTGGCTCAGCATCTCCACGGGCACGCCGGGATAGAGATAAGCCATCACCTGCTGTACCTGCGGGTCTTTCAGGAGGCGGTCATACACCTCAGGCAGCTCGTCCGGCTCAAAGGGTCGGATGGCATCATATTGCTTGCGTTGTTCAGGGGTCATCATATTGATTAGTTGAGGATTAAACAAACTGGTTCTCCACTATATCTGAGAGCACCTCCTTGATGTCCAGTCCTGCGGCTCTTACCTGCTGCGGTATGAAGCTGGTGGCTGTCATTCCCGGTGTGGTGTTTATCTCGAGCATGTTGATGACGTCGTTGCCCTCAGCGTCCTTCGAGATGATATAGTCAATGCGGATGATGCCGTTGCAGTGGAGGATGTCGTAGATGCGGCTTGTCTCCTCTGCCACGCGGCGAGCTGTCTCGGGATCAATGCGAGCCGGCGTAATCTCCTGCACCTGTCCGTTATACTTGGCGTCATAGTCGAAGAACTCGTTGCTGGTGACCACCTCTGTAGCGGGGAACACCACCGACTTCTTCTTTGTCTTGTAGCAACCGATAGAGATTTCGGTACCCTCGAGCAGCGACTCAATCATCACCTCGTCGCTCTCCATGAAAGCCACGCGGAGCGCCGGAGCGAGCTGGTCTGCGTTCTTCACCTTCGATACGCCGAAGCTCGAACCGTCTGCAGCCGGCTTAACGAAGCAAGGCATGCCAATCTCTTTCTCAATGTATTCTTCGGTGTACTTCGATTCCTCGCCGCGTCTTATGAGCAGGCTCTTGGCCACGTTCACACCCCATCCGCGGAGATAGTGGTTGAGGACATACTTGTCGAAGGTCATTGCCTCCACCAGTACGCCTGATGTGCTGTACGGGATGTGGAGCAGTTCAAAGTAGCCCTGCATCACACCATTCTCGCCGGGGGTGCCGTGAATGGTGATGTACGCATAGTCGAACACGACCAGCTTGCCGTCTATCATGCAAGAGAAGTCGCTACGGTCCACGCTGACCGTATTGCCGTCAGGAAGGTTAACCTTCCAGTCACGTCCCTTCACGTCCACTACATATACGTTGTAACGCTCCTTGTCGAAGAAGGAGTAGATTCCCTGTGCAGAGCGCATGGACACGTCGTGTTCTGATGAGTCACCGCCACATACGATGGCGATGTTGCGTTTAAGTGTTTCCATATTATGATTGTTATTCTATACCTATTTTATATATGTCTGTTACTATCGCTCCTCGAAGGTGTCGCGTGTGGTGCCCTTGATGTATCCTCTCCACTTCTGGATTAGCTGCTCCAGATCCTGCGGCAGGTCTGAGGTGAAGTCCATCTGCTGCTTGGTCTTGGGATGGATGAAGCCGAGGGTGCGGGCGTGGAGCGCCTGACGCGGGCAGGTCTTGAAGCAGTTCTGGATGAACGCCTTGTACGTGGCAGAGCGTTCGCCGCGGAGAATCTCCATACCGCCGTAGCGTTCGTCGCCGAAGAGCGGATGTCCGATGTGCTTCATGTGGGCACGTATCTGGTGGGTGCGTCCCGTCTCGAGACGACACTCGATGAGCGTCACGTATCCGAAGCGTTCTATGACGCGCCAGTGTGTGACGGCTTCCTTGCCGATGCCTGAGTCGGGCGACATGACGGTCATGCGCAGACGGTCCTTGGGGTCGCGTGCGATATTGCCTTCGATGCGTCCTTCGTCCTCAACGAGGTTGCCCCACACCAAGGCATTGTAAGAGCGGTGTGTGGTCTTGTTGAAGAACTGCACGCCGAGCGATGTCTTCGCCTGCGGCGTCTTAGCCACTACCAACAGTCCTGACGTGTCCTTGTCAATGCGATGCACCAGTCCCACCTCGGGGTCGTTGGGGTCGTAGCTCTTCAGGTCGCGCAGATGCCATGCTATGGCGTTGACCAGCGTACCGGTGAAGTTGCCAGCACCGGGATGAACCACCATGCCAGCCGCCTTGTTCACCACCATTATGTCCTGGTCTTCGTAAACTACGTTGATGGGCAGGTCCTCAGCCACGATGCTTGTGTCGTGACGTGGACGGTCCAGCATGAGCGTCACCACGTCGCCGGGGCGCACCTTGTAGTTGCTCTTCACGGGGCGGTCGTTGACATGCACGAAGCCTGAGTCGGCGGCGTTCTGTATGCGGTTGCGCGACGAGTGTGGCAGCTTCTCCGACATAAACTTGTCTACGCGCAGCGGTGCCATGCCCGGGTCAGCCACGAAGCGGAAGTGCTCGTACAGCTGTCCTGTCTCGTCATCGTCCTCAGCAGGGGTAAGCAGGGTTTCGTCCTCAATGGGATTGAGTAGTGTGTCGTCTTCTATTTGCATTTAATTCTGTTGTATATATTTTCTAACTGTTTACTGCTCCGGTCCGGTCACCTCGTGAAATTCGTCCACGTCGCCCGACTCTTCCTCCTGTTCCATGTCATATTCGGGTTCGGGAGCGTCGGTGTAGTTCACCATTTCGGTGGAGTCGCGCTGTCCGTTACCCACCTGTATGGTGATATAGTCATTCACTGACACCTTGTCGCCGGCGCTCACATGGCGTCCTTTTACGGTAATGCCGTACACCCACTCGCGCTCGCCGTCTATGTATTGCGGCTGCGTCAGCTTGAATCCCATGGCAGACAGCTTTGCCATCGCCTCACGCAGCGAGCTGTTGTCGATGACATCGGGAACGGTTAGCGTCGGTGTGGACGTGGCGTTTACGACAAGATAAACGATGTGGCCCGACTTGACGTACTCGCCTGAGGCGGGTGTCTGCTCAAGGATGCAGTCGGGCGGCAGACCGGGCACGTAGCCCGTGTCGCTGACCACCACCTTCAGCTTGGCGTCTTCAAGAAGGTAGCTGGCGTCGGAAAACGACTTGCGGCGCACATCTGGTATCATTATCTTCTCGCCGTGGTGCGTATAGATGTCAAGTCCGTATCTCACGCCGAGGCATACTGCCACGACCACAAGCGCCATGGCAATCAGATTGCCAAGGAGATAGCGGCTTGCGAGTTTGCGGAGGAATTCGAATGGCTTCATACTTCGTCTTTTCTTCGTTTTGTAAGTATGCAAAGATACTATTAACCGCGGAATATACAAAATATATGACTAAAAAACCTGAAAACTATTCCGTTTTTAATGTACGACATAAAGATATTATTTGTAATTTCGCCGTCAGTTACACTTATCCGCTTACATATTATATAAAGGACAGCATAGTTATGAAAGACATAAGATTATCAAGGAAAAAAATCATCATCTCGGTGCTCTTGCTCGTGGTGGTGGCTTTGGCTGGCGTGGTGGGATGGCAGCTCAAGCCTGCCTCTGCCGACGAGATGAAGCGCTGCATGCTCGTCGTGGAGCGCACGTCATGGCAAGCCATCTGCGCCGACGGACACCCCATACTCTTCTTCGACAGCCTCAGCACGGACAACAAGCCGCACGGCGTGACTGCATACCGCGACTCAGCGCTGCACCGTCATCACATGGCGGGCTGCTGGATTAACACGCTGCCTCTGCTGCCTTCATGCAAGGGTCGCGTGGCGTGCGTTGACGTCACGCCGAAGAAGCACGGACGCATAACCGCCGACTCGCTCCTCGTCTTCTGCCAACGCTCCGTGAAGGACCAGCTCCGCACGCTGCAGCAACAGCATGACGAGCTGGCTTACTATCTGCGCGTGCATGGCGTGCAGGACAACGGCTATCAGCATATTGCGGGTATGGCTCAGTGGGTGAACAAGGAGTATGACGGCGTGAAGGCGGCGGAACGCATCATAGACAGCCTCATCGCCAAGAAGAACGTCAGGCTGACCATGAAGGACCAGAACCTTTACGTGGCTGTTTATCGGGACGAGACGGGCAAGCTGACCCGTCAGCCGATGACCGTCGTCAGCAAAGGCAACGCCTCCTCACCCACCGTCCTCCAGACGAAGGACCAGCAGACGCCAGACGGCGTATCGGCGATGACACGGATGCCGTGGAACCTCTCGCAGACAAGGGACGTCAGGGCTGTGGGATTCGGCGGACTGGGCGAGAACGGTCTGGCGTGCGACACGGTGTCGCCGCAGATTATCCCAGGAAGCATCCGCAAGGGACAGCACAATCTGCCCCGCATCCTCGCCAGCGACGGCAGCGCTGTGTTTACGGCGAAGGGATGGCCGCTCGGTCTGGTAAAGGGCAACCGCATAGTCCGCATTGACAGATAGTTGTTAGTATGGAGATATAGAAAAAGACAACAAGCAATCATGAACACCAAACACTCACACATATTCTTTTCACCCCTCATAGCATTGCTCCTCACGCTGCTCCTCGCTGCATGCCGCGACGTGCCTTACGACGGTCAGACGGTCCTGACCCGTGGCGGCATGACTTACCGTGGCGGCATCAGCAACGGCAAGTATGAGGGTTACGGACAGCTGAGCATCGGCGACAGCGTCATTTATGCAGGACAATGGCACATGGGCAAGCGATCGGGCAAGGGTGTCTGCCACGACTCTTTAGGCCACCGCATCGTCGGAACATGGCGGGCGGACACGCTGGTAAGCGGCACGCGCACCGACTCGACGGGCACTTACTCGGGTACGATGAACCGCGACGCCATTGCTGACGGTTACGGCCTGTTCACGAGTCCGGAGAACAGCGTCTATCTCGGCGACTGGGTGGACGGAAAGCGCACGGGCTTTGGTTTTGCGATGGCAAAGAACAAGCGCCTCAGAGTGGGCGAATGGCGGGCTGACCGCTATCTCGGCGAGCGTCTGGAATACACCACAGACCGCATCTACGGCATCGACATCTCGCGCTTCCAGCACGACGTGGGACGACGCCACTACCCCATCGACTGGAGCAAGATTCGCATCACGCACCTCGGCACCATATCGAAGAAGCGCGTGAAGGGCACCGTGGACTACCCCATCTCCTTCTGCTACATCAAGTCTACGGAGGGCACCTCCATACGCAACCGCTACTTCTCCGCCGACTATCTGGCTGCACGTGCGAAGGGCATCCCCTGCGGCGCTTACCACTTCTTCTCCACACGCACGCCGGCAGCGGCGCAAGCCCGCTACTTCATAGCCAACTCGAAGTTTCGCAAGGGCGACCTGCCTCCCGTGCTCGACGTAGAGCCGACGCACGCTCAGATAAAGGCGATGGGTGGCGCGCAGGTGATGTTCAAGGCGATAAGGACTTGGCTGCGCATCGTAGGCAAACACACCGGCACACGCCCCGTCCTCTACATCTCGCAGGGCTTCGTCAACAGATATCTCTCCACCGCTCCCGACCTGAAGCACGACTACAACGTATGGATAGCCCGCTACGGCGAATACAAGCCCGACATCAACCTCGTAATCTGGCAGCTATGCCCAGACGGAAGAGTGAAGGGCATCCGCCCCGAAGTGGACATCAATGTCTTCAACGGTTACCGCCAGGAGTTTGAGGACTTCCTCAGAAAGGAGACAATCGGAGCAAGGTTTACATAGAAAAAGCCCTGTAATGACAAAAGCATTCTGTTCTGTTTAGTTGCTTTTATCATTACAGGGCTTGTTTTATATACCATATCGGTATTATCTCTCGTACACTCTGATGACGTTTCCGTCACATACTTTCTGCTCCGTCAGCTTCAGTCCGTCGGGCAGTTGCGGAGCGCGGGTGCCTCCTCCGACCGTGGCGCAGGCTGTCTCCACGCGTATCTCGTCCCAGCAGTCGGCAGCGATGAAGCGGCGCAGCGTCTCGGCTCCACCCTCCACGATGAGCGACTGGCACTTCTCTGCGTGCAGCCATTCCATGAGTTGCGGAATGACGGGACGGTCAAAGTCCATTCCTTCGAAGGCGGGACGGTTGCGGTCGAGGACGATTCGGCGCGGCGACGGACCCGACCAATGGCGCACGTCCAGTCGTGGCTGGTCGCGTTCGGCGGTCACTCTGCCCACCAGTATGGCGTCAGCCTCAGCGCGAAGCTTATGTACGAGCATTCGCGTATAGGGCGTAGAGATGGCAAGCGGACGGAAGTGGTCGTCCATATATCCGTCTGCGGTCTGTGCCCATTTGAGAGTGACGAACGGGCGGCGCTTTTCGTTGAAGGTTATGAAGCGGCGGTTCAGCCTTCGGCATTCCTCCTCCAGCACGCCCACCGTCACTTCTATGCCGGCGTCACGCAACTTCTGTATGCCGCGTCCATGCACTTTGGCGAAGGGATCCACGCATCCCACCACGCAGCGCTTCACGCCCTTTCTGACAATAAGGTCGGCGCAGGGTGGCGTCTTGCCGTAATGCGAGCACGGCTCAAGGCTTACGTATATGGTGGCGTCCTTAAGCAGCGGCTCGTCCTCGGGGCGTACTGAGGCGAAAGCGTTCACCTCGGCATGTCCCTCTCCGCAGCGCACATGATAGCCTTCGCCTATAATGCGTCCGTCGGCAGCCACTATCACGGCTCCCACCATCGGATTAGGCTTTGCGTTCTGTCGTCCGTTGCTTGCAAGCTGCAGGCAACGGCGCATATAAAGTTGGTCTGTCGTCATCATTCAGAATTTTATATTACGCTTCGATGAGCGTGCTGTCCTCACCGGTCCATGCCTCGAAGTACGGCGGCTCGTCACGCAGCGAGATGTCGTCATAAATGAACGGAGCCACGATGGTCTCCTTGCCGTCGGGCATCACCAGTCCCATCTTGCCGTCGCGCTGTGCGATGACGGGAAGCGAGCGGAGGTCGTCCACGTATACATACGGCGTGCGGAGGAAGTCGTAGTGAGCCGGCACGAGCACGTTGCCCTGATGGTCCTTGATGCCGAACTTGCCGTTCTCCTCATACACCTCATGATACTGCTGATACTTCTCGCGCATGCGGTTCAGATAGAACACCATCTTGCGCTTGTTGTTCACCAGTTCCACGAGATACGAGAACGTGTCTGAATAATTTGCCATGGCTCGAGCCAGGACTATCTTGAAGTCGAGTCCGCTGAGCACCTTTCGGTTCAGGTCGATGTAGCGAGCAATCGCCTTTTCCTTCTCCACTACGGTGAGTGTGGCGAGCTGCTCCTCATACTTCAGCATAATAGCCTTCGATCCCTTCATCGCCTTGATGTAGCGATGAATCTGGCGTGCCATCTCGTCGCAGACAAACTTGTCGATGCGTTCCATTTCGATGCTGTCGACGTAAGTGTCTTCAAAATTCTCTTGTGTTATCTTCTTTTCCATAGTGTTATCTTGGTTTAATCGGTTCGTATGATTGGGTTTCTGGTTATGATAATGCCAAAAGTACGACAAATAATTGGAATATCAAACAAAATGGAATGATTTTTATTGGTATGTCTTGAAGCCGTATCACTTAGACAGAGTAACAGGCAGGGCTTTGACAAAAACCTGACTCCACAGTCCGCTTGTGCTTTTCCGCTTATGGGCGCGTGCTGTGCACAAATAAAAGGCTTTACGTTAGGGCGTCGAGAACGTCGTTCTCGTAAGACCTAATGTAAAGCCTTTTATTTAAATCCGATAGGATTTGCGCCCATAAGCGGACTGTGGATAAAGTTTTTTGTCAAAGCACAGCCTAACTTAACCAAGCGTTACTTCTGGTCAGTAATCTCTACGATGGGGTTGCCGAGGCATGCGGTCGGCATTTCCACGTGGAGCATTGAGCAGACGGTCGGGGCAGCGTCTGTCATGAAAGTCTTGCGGTTTGTGTAACCGTGCTTTACGTGCCATCCCATGAACACGAGAGGAATGTGCGTGTCGGCAGGTGTCCATGCTCCGTGCTGTGCGCCGAAGTCGTTCGGTCCTACTTTCCAATCGAAGAAGCCCGGATGTGTTATTGCCATGATGTCGCCTGTGCGACCATAGTAATATCCGTTGATGATGCGCTCGCGCACCCACTCGGGTATAGGAGCATAGGCAGCCTTCTCGTAGTCAACCACCCACTGCAACGTGTGGTCCTTGCGAAGCTCTTTGATGGCAGCCGCCTTCACCTTCTCATAGCAGAGCTTGTTCTGATTGATGAGTTCGTGGTCCAGATAGAGGCTGGCGCCGATGGCGTCCTTGATGAACTTGCCTTCCACGCCGAACTGTGCGCAGAGAGCCGAGTTGACGTTCTTCAGAGTGGCAGCGCTGTCCCATCCGCCGCCGGGCAGACGATGTGCCTTGGCTGTGTTGGGGTTGTGTGTGCCGCCGTGGTCAGCTGAAAGGAAGAGCAGGTAGTTGCCCTTGCCCACCTCAGCGTCGAGGGTGTTAAGGAAAGCGGTGAGGTCGCGGTCAAGAGTCATAAACACTTCCTCGTTCTCCTTGCCTGGCGAGAACCATGTGCCGGTGCGGTGGCTGATGGCGTCCGTTGACGATACGCTGATGCAGAGCATGTCGCATTCGCCCTCTGTCTTACCCATCTGCTCGTTCTTCAGGGCTGCCTCTGCCATCTTGAATGTCAGCGTCACGCCGTCGGGATGAACCTTAGGGTCGTAACCCGGCTTCGGGCATTCCTTCTTGTCGAACTTCTTCACCCATTCCGGCAGTTCGTTCATATACCATGTGCTGGTGATAAATCCGCCCACTTCCTTGTCATACCAGTAGGCAGCGTTGGCAGAGTGACCTGCGGGCAGGATGGAAGCGCGGTCCTTTAGAGCCACGCCGATAACCTTCGACTTGAAGTTGGTGGCTATGCGGAGCTGGTCGCCGATGGTGGTGCTGAGCATGTTCTTGGGCGACATGTTGCCAGCCTTTGATGTTGTGCCGACTCCCTTCACGTTGGGGTCGTCGCAGCAGTAGATGCGCTTTCCGTCAAGATAGAAGTCGTTGCTGGCGATGCCGTGTGCCGAGGGAGCCGAACCGGTGTAGAGGCTGGAGTGTCCCACGGCGGTTACGGTGGGCACGTAGTTGATCATCTGGTTCTCGCAAGAGAATCCATCGCGGAGCAGACGCTTCAGACCGCCGTCACCATACTTGTCCTGATAATAATAGAGATAGTCCCAACGCATCTGGTCGATGACGATTCCGACCACAAGACGCGGACGTTCCACTTGTGCCCATGCTGCAAAAGCCATGAAGCACATAAAGACTGACATTAAGATTTTCTTCATAGTCTTATTCTGATATTTAATGAGTTATGTAAGCAAAAGAGGGATTACATGATGCAAAGGTAAGAATAAAAAAAATCCCAAACAAAAGACGTTTGGGATTTTTATAACTATCAACTCTAAACTCTCAAGTTTAAATTCTTAATAGTTTTCTGCCTTCAGCTCGAAGTATGCCTTCGGGTGCTTGCATACTGGGCACAGTTCGGGAGCCTTCTTGCCCACTACGATATGACCACAGTTGCGGCACTGCCAGATGCAGTCGCCCTCACGTGAGAACACCACGCCGTCCTCCACGTTCTTGAGCAGCTTGCGATAACGCTCCTCGTGGTGCTTCTCGATGGCACCTACGCCGCGCATTGCAGCGGCAATCTCTGCGAATCCTTCCTCGTCAGCCTCGCGAGCCATGCGCTCGTACATGTCGGTCCACTCGAAGTTCTCGCCCTCGGCAGCTGCCTTGAGGTTAGAGACGGTGTCCTTGATGGCGCCGCCTTCAAGATACTTAAACCACATCTTGGCGTGCTCCTTCTCGTTCTGTGCTGTCTCCTCGAAGAGGGCTGCTATCTGTTCATAACCCTCCTTGCGTGCCTTAGAAGCGAAGAATGTATACTTATTGCGTGCCTGTGACTCACCGGCGAATGCCTCCTGGAGGTTGCGCTCGGTCTTAGTTCCTTTCAGTTCCTTCATAATGTATTGTCTTTTTTAATTGTTATTGCTATGTTTGTTTCTTTACGTTTGCAAAGATACACATAATTTTTGAAACCACCAAACAAAATTGTAATAATTACAAAGTTATTTTACGTACAGTCTTCATAAACCACATCAATACAGCTGTCCGCCGATACAATATTTGCATTCCTGACGCTCAATACTCCTCGTTCAGCGCACTAAAAATCCTTGGTGCGAAATTCGTGAGTTTTGAGCGTGCAACGATAACATGTTGTCACGTAGTTGATTATACGGCTAAGAAAAGAAGTGTGCAATGAATAAGGGAGCAAAACAAGCACAATAGGCATGCTATAGAGCCTCTTTTCCACTCTAATACAGTCTCTCCTGTCATACAAAACAGCCTCTCTTGCCTACCAATAGCAGCTGTATTGGAAGGCAAAAGAGGCTGTTCTTATATATTATGGGGTTAATATCGAAGCAAAATAGCTCAAAAACGGCAAGCAAAATCTCTAAAACCGATTTTTATTTTGTAACATCTTTTTACCATTTGTGTGATATTTGCATGGGACATAAAGAGCATGTTCTTTAGACAGGAAGACATGATTTATAGATGGTAGGCAGACAAACAGGAATTTATCAGCGAGGTAACTGTGTTAGGCAGGGCTTTGACAAAAACCTTTATCCACATGCCTTTTGTTGTCACACCCTACGGGTTCATGATACCGTTTGGCGAATGGGATTTACGAGAGCGTTGCTCTCGACACCCATCCTCCAAACGATATCATGAGTGATGCCGAAGCATCACTGTGCCAACAAAAGAAAAACAAAAAAAACACAAGGTTACACAGTGGCGGAGATCTCCGGTCTCCGGAGCAAGCAATAAGGTTAGTACAACAATAACATGCTATAGTGCTTATCTTACAATAACTAATGAATTATATCTGATATGATGCTGAATGTGGTCAAAACTAAAAAAATTGCGAGAAAAGACAAATTGTAGGAGCTGCGGGCATTAGCTTTGTCAATCATTGACTTAGCTCAAATACTTACTTTTGACTCCTCTACTATAATCCTGATGTTTTGTATGTTTGATTATATACTATTTCATCAGGATACCCTGTTTGTGTTTTTCTTTGTTTTTTCCGATTATGGGCGCGTGCTGTGCACAAAT
>ERZ894223.154-NODE-154-length-72873-cov-11.862355_pt1 | contig 72873 bp, 51 predicted proteins | sample MGYA00380293_ERZ894223 | MGnify/ENA primary metagenome ERZ894223 (study PRJEB32331, sample SAMN06328445) | human gut metagenome | biome: human gut microbiome; feature: stool | host: Homo sapiens | collected 2014-11-05 ...
CTCCCCCAAGAGTCCACATCGACGGGGAGGTTTGGCACCTCGATGTCGGCTCATCGCATCCTGGGGCTGTATTCGGTCCCAAGGGTTTGGCTGTTCGCCAATTAAAGCGGTACGCGAGCTGGGTTCAGAACGTCGTGAGACAGTTCGGTCCCTATCTGTCGTGGGCGCAGGATATTTGATGGGAGCTGTCCCTAGTACGAGAGGACCGGGACGGACGTACCTCTGGCGCACCAGTTGTTCCGCCAGGAGCATAGCTGGGCAACTACGTACGGATCGGATAAACGCTGAAAGCATCTAAGCGTGAAGCCGACCCAAAGATAAGATATCCCACTGATTTGATCAGGTAAGACCCCTTGAAGACTACAAGGTCGATAGGCACGATGTGTAAGTGGAGCGATCCATTCAGCAAGCGTGTACTAATAGGTCGAGGGCTTGACCACAATTCGCTTGAGTATCTCAAGTCAACGAGAAGTAGCAGTGATTATTCAGTTTTGAAGGCACGTCCTTCTGAGAAATACTGGACAAACAGTAGACCTTATGGTATATTGAGCCAGTCATATGGTCGGTGACGATGACGGTGAGGTTCCACCTGTTCCCATTCCGAACACAGCAGTTAAGCTCACTCGTGCCCAAGATAGTTAGCTGGAAACGGCTTGTGAAAATAGGTAGTTGCCGACTTGAATGTGCCGCTCTGAGAGTTCTCAGGGCGGCTTTCTTGTATCCGAGAAAAGAAAGTGGTAAAAATGGAATTATTAAAAATCGAGACGCAGCGCTTGCTGCTGCGCCAGTTTGCCATCGGAGACGCAGAGGACGTTTTTGCGATTTTGTCTGACGAGCAGACGACGCTGGATTGCGGCGGCTACCATGCCTTTGAGGAGATGGATGAGGAGTATGAGCGTTTGATGCAGAAATTTGCAGCTCAGACGCGCTACAGCATTGTGTGCAGAGAGACGGGCCGGGTCATCGGGGTGATGTCCATGATGGACGCAGAGCGGGCTGTGCCGGGGTGGGAGTTTGGTATCGAAATCGCACCGGACGCCCGGAGAAGGGGCTACGCGCGGGAGGCGCTGCAGGCCGTCGTGCAGACCTATTTCGAAAAAACTAACGCTGAGATGTTTACCGGAGGACACTATGCATACAATCTCGCCTCAGGGAAACTGCTGAAAGCAGTGGGCTTCCAATACGAGGGCGTCGAGCACAAAGCCATGCGCCATGCAACGCGCGGCGCGACAGACCTCGTCTGCTATTACATCGAAAAAGGCTGATACCATACAGTGGTGAGAAAGGTCGAAGGAATTTACAGAAAATTCATTCAATAACCGGCTAAAATTCACCATCTGGTTTGACGGGATGGGGCTTTTGGTGTATCATATATTTATATGTGAATATTCGTTTTGGGACAATCAAATGGCCCGGACGTTTGCTATTTTGAAGAATCATGAGGTGTGACCAATGTCCTTAGCTGAAAAACTCTTTGGCAGCTTCTCTGACCGGGAACTGAAAAAGATCAACCCCCTCACCAAACAGGTGCTGGCTCTGGAAGGCAAGTATCAGGCGATGTCGGATGCCGAGCTGCAGGCCCAGACTCCTGCACTGAAGCAGAAGCTGGCCGACGGCAAAACGCTGGATGATATTCTGCCCGATGCCTTCGCTGTCTGCCGCGAGGCCGCATGGCGTGTGCTGGGCATGAAGCATTTCCCGGTGCAGGTCACCGGCGGCATCGCCCTGCACCGGGGCGACATCGCCGAGATGCAGACCGGTGAAGGCAAGACCCTTGTGGCAACGCTGCCTGCCTATCTGAATGCATTGACCGGGGAGGGTGTCCACATCGTCACCGTCAACGATTACCTTGCCAAGCGCGACAGCGAGTGGATGGGCAAGCTTTACCGCTGGCTGGGCCTGTCGGTGGGCCTGATCGTGCAGGGCATGGATGGCGATGCCCGCCGGGAAGCTTATAATGCCGACATTACCTACGGCACTAACAACGAGTTCGGCTTCGACTATCTGCGCGACAACATGGTGACTTATAAAGACAACATGGTGCAGCGCGGCCATGCCTACGCCGTTGTCGATGAGGTGGACTCCATCCTCATCGACGAGGCCCGTACGCCGCTTATCATCTCCGGCCGCGGAGAGGACTCTTCCAGCCTGTATACCCAGGTGGACCGCTTCGTCCGCACTCTGCGCAAGAGCGTCGTGGTCGAGCTGGAAGACAAGGTGGAGACCGACGAGCAGGCTGACGGTGATTACATCGTGGACGAAAAGCACAAGACCTGCACCCTGACGGCTAAGGGCATCAAGAAGGCCGAGGAATATTTCAAGATCGAGAACCTCGCTGCCGCAGAGAATATGACCCTCGCCCACCACATCGACCAGGCCATCAAAGCCTACGGTGTGATGCAGCGCGACATTGATTACGTCGTGAAGGACGGCGAAGTGCTCATCGTCGATGAGTTTACCGGTCGTCTGATGATCGGCCGCCGTTACAACGAGGGCCTCCATCAGGCCATCGAGGCCAAGGAGGGCGTGAAGATCGCCGCCGAGAGCAAGACGCTGGCGACCATCACCTTCCAGAACTACTTCCGTATGTATAAGAAGCTGTCCGGTATGACCGGTACGGCAAAGACGGAGGCCACTGAGTTTACCGAGATCTACGGTCTGAACATCGTCACCGTCCCCACCAACCGCCCTGTCATCCGCAAGGATTACCCGGATGCCATCTACAAGACCATCAACGGCAAATACAATGCCGTCATCAAGCAGGTCATGGAGTGCCACAAGAACAGCCAGCCGGTCCTGGTGGGTACTGTCAGCGTCGAGAAGAGCGAGACTCTCGCCAAGATGCTGCAGAAGTACACCCGCGACTTCAACGTGCTGAACGCCAAGAACCACGAGCATGAGGCAGAGATCGTCGCACAGGCCGGTAAGAAGGGGGCCATCACCATCGCCACCAACATGGCTGGCCGTGGTACCGATATTATGCTGGGCGGCAACGCCGAGTATATGGCAAAGGCCCAGATGCGCAAAGAGCACTTCTGCGAGAAGCTGCTGAACCCTGAAAAGCCCGAGGAGGCTCTGCCTGCAGCCGTGGAGCTGCTGCTCATCGAGGCCGACGGCCATGGTGAGACTGCCGACGCCAACATTCTGGCTGTCCGCAAGCGGTTCGATGAGCTGTATGCGCAGTACAAGCCCCTGACCGAAGCGGAGGCTGAAGAGGTGCGTGCTGCCGGCGGTCTGTTCATCATCGGCACGGAGCGCCACGAGAGCCGCCGTATCGACAACCAGCTGCGCGGCCGTGCAGGCCGTCAGGGCGACCCCGGTGCATCCCGCTTCTATCTGAGCCTCGAGGACGATTTGATGCGTCTGTTCGGCGGCGACCGCGTGCAGAGCCTGATGGGTACTCTGGGCATCGACGAGGACACCCCCATCGAGAACCGGATGATCACCAGCACCATCGAGTCTGCCCAGAAGAAGCTCGAGGGCCGCAACTTCGAGATCCGCAAGAACGTCCTGAAATACGACGACGTCATGAACCAGCAGCGCGAGATCATCTATGGTCAGCGCCGCAAGGTCCTGGACGGCGAGGACATCAGTGCCGAGATGCACAATATGCTGAAGGAGAATATCGAGTCCAGCTGCAAGCAGTTCCTCGCAGGCGATGTGAAGGACGAGTGGGACTTCGGTGCGCTCCGCCGCCACTATCTGGGCTGGCTGACCACCGACGCCGACTTCCACTACACTGTCGCTGACTACGACAGCATCTCTCAGGAGAGCATCGCGGATATGCTGTATCAGCGCGGCATGGACGTCCTGAACGACAAGGAGCAGCGCTACGGCGCACCCCTGATGCGTGAGCTGGAGCGTATCTGCCTGCTCAAGTGTGTAGACCGCCAGTGGATGGACCATATTGATAATATGGACCAGCTGCGTCAGGGCATCGTTCTGCGCGGCTACGGCCAGAAGGACCCCGTCGTCGAGTACCGCATCGAGGGCTTTGACATGTTCGACCAGATGGTCGATTCCATCCGGGAGTCCAGCGTCAAGATGCTGCTGACCATCGAGGTGCGCGAGGCGGGCAAGGCCCCCAAGCGTGAGCAGGTGGCCAAACCCACCGGCGAGGGCTATGTGTCTGGCAACGGCGCACCCGGCGCAAAGGGCGCACCCAAGGGCCAGCCTGTCCGCGTCATCAAGATCGGCCGCAACGACCCCTGCCCCTGCGGCAGCGGCCTGAAGTGGAAAAAGTGTACCTGCGCCAAGTACCACCCCGAAGGAAGTCACACCGAGGGCTGAACATAACACAGCAAAAAGCTCTCCCTCGGGAGAGCTTTTTCTGAATCAAAAACAAAGGAGCGGATGAGTATGAATATCACATCGGAAGAGCTTTTGAAGGAGGCCCGCGCACTGGAGCCGCAGCTGCAGCAGTGGCGTCGGACGCTCCACCGCCACCCGGAGGTGGGCTTCGATCTGCCCCACACGAAGGAGCTGGTCAAGAAGGCGCTGACGGAAATGGGCTATGAGCCGAGGGACTGCGGCAAGGCTGGTGTCATTGCGCTGGCAGGCGGCAAAAAGCCCGGCAAGACCATCCTGCTGCGTGCCGATATGGACGCCCTGCCCATCCCCGAGGACTCGGGTGAAGAGTTCAGCTCGGAAGTCCCCGGCAAGATGCATGGCTGCGGCCACGATATGCATACGGCCATGCTGCTGGGTGCAGCGAAGCTGCTCAAGGCTCACGAGGAGGAGCTGGAAGGTACGGTCAAGCTGGAATTCCAGCCCGCCGAAGAAATTTTCCAGGGCTCCCCGGATATGATCGCGGGCGGCCTGCTGGAGGATCCTCATGTGGACGCCGCTGTGATGTTCCATGTGCTGGCCGGAATGCCGCTGCCGGTAGGTACGGTGCTGGTGCCGGGCGGCGGCATCACGATGGCCAGCTGTGAGCAGTACCATATCGTGGTCAAGGGCAAGGGCGGTCACGGCTCTACCCCGGAAAACTGCATTGACCCCATCACGGCTGCGGCCCACATCCACATCGCCCTGCAGGAGATCAACAGCCGGGAGCTGAAGCCCGGCGACTTCGGTGTGCTGACCACCGGCCGCTTCGAGGCCGGTGCGGCATCCAATGTCATCCCGGATGTGGCCCAGATGTGGGGGACCATCCGCACCACCGACCCGGAGAATAAGACCGGCGAACTCATTCGAACCCGCATGACCGAGATCGCGCAGGGCGTGGCGGCGGCCTTCCGCTGCACCGCAGAGGTATCCTTCGCCGATTACTGCCCCTGCATGGTGGTGGACAAGCCCCTCGCCGAGAATGCGATGGACTATATGACCGAGCTGCTGGGGAAGGGCGCTATGGACATGACCGCCCTCACCGGCGGCAAGCCCGGCGGCGGCAGCGAGGATTTCGCCTTCGTGAGCCATGAGGTGCCTACTGTGAGCATGTTCATCGCCGCAGGCGGCCCGGAGCAGGGCTGCTGCTACGGCCAGCACCACCCCAAGGTGCGGTTCGACGACAGCATCCTCTACGAGGGCTCTGCGGCCTTTGGCTGGTTCGCACTCCGCTGGCTGTACGACAACGCCGGCATCGCGTTCTGATATTGAGACAGCAAAAGGCCCTCTCAGCGCCGCTGAGAGGGCCTTTCTATCGCTATCAGGTGTGGGTGCAGAGGTAATCCACCCATGCGTCGTACCCGGCGGGCAGCAGATGGTAGCCGTCCGGCTGGGCGTATTCCTCGATGAGGTCGCCGTTCTCATCAGCCAGCGCCTCCCAGAGGTTCAGGAAGGTGCAGCCCTTTTCCAGCGCGATGGCCGAAAGAGCATCGTTTATCTCACAGAGCCGCTCCTTGTAGAGGCCGGGGGACTTTTTGCGCACTTCAGGCCGGACCGGGGTGATGGACTGGACGTAAATTTTCGTGTTGGGCAGTGCCTGCGAGATCATGTCCAGCATCAGCCGGTAATAGGTGAGGAAGCTGGTATAATCACTGTCAGCGGTCAGCACATTGGTACCCAGCAGGATGTAGAGCGCCCGGGGCTGCTGGGAGGCCAGCGCCTCCATCGGGACTTCCCTTTCGCCGTCGGCCCGGCGGCAGGTGGTGTTGTTGACGACGGCATTGGGGCCGACGCCCTTATAAGCGCAGAAGTGCGCGTTGGGCAGGCCGGTGTCGTACAGCTGCATCCCCTGCGTCAGGCTGTCGCCCAAAAAACTCACGTCCGAAAAGCTGCTCCGCTCCACGGCAGGGCTGGCAGGCTGGGCGGCGAGGCGGAAATCCATCGCGGTCATCCCGTTGTCGAGGGTCTGGACACTGAGGCGTCGGGCCGGGGTGTAGCTGATGGTGTTCCACTCGCTGCCGGTCAGCTCCTGCTGCAGAATGGTGGGGCCTTGGGCCGTATTGGGGGCTGGCTCGCGGTGAAGGCGCTTCCAGAGGACGCCCACAGCGGCCAGAAGCACCAGTAGGATGAGCAGCGCAGCGGTGATGAAGATCCTGCGCCAGCGCCGATGAAGGATGCGGCGGCGATATTCCTGATAATCTGCCATAATGTCCTCCTGTGGCGGAATGGTTACTTTCGCCCCTATTATACAGCACAGCCCCGGCCCGTGCAACCCGTGAGGAAAAATTCCCATATTCCGGGGGCCTGCCCTTGCGTTTTCTATTATAAATATGATATACTAAAGTGAATCAAGTATGATAGGGAGGCTTTCACGATGCCATTTACTCCGAAACTGACTTATAAAGGCAAGCCCCTCGTCCGCAAGGACAATGAGCTGTATTACGGCTGCATGACCGACCCGTATGTGCTTTATCTGCAGATCCAGTCCACCAAGACCGTGGGCGGTGTGGATGTGGCAGACAAGGTCCATCTGCAGCTGCTCTCTACCGATGAGTCCAAGCCCCGTGAGGCCCGCGTGGCACGTCAGACCACCAAGAACGGCCTGTACAATGCACTGGACATCGGCAGCATCTGGCTGCAGAAGGCAAACGAGAACGGCTGAACCCAAACGCGAACCGCAAGCTGCTGAAAGGGACTGCTCCTGCATGGAGCGGCCCCTTTTTTGCTGTGCAAATATTTTGCGTTATGCGGAGCTTTGTGGTATACTTATCCTGATATTTTATGCACAAAAGGCAGGAATGAAATTATGCTGCATGATCCGGAACTGCATTATCTGGATAACGCCGCCACCACCATCGTTGCTCCCGAGGTGGCAGACGTGATAGACAAGGCCATGCGGGAGCACTGGGCCAACCCCTCCAGTCTCTATGCCCCCGGCGCACGGAGCGAAGAGGCCCTGAACGCCGCCCGTGCCGCTGTGGCCCGCACCCTGGGCTGCAGGTCGAAGGAGTTGTACTTTACCTCCTGCGGCAGTGAGGGCAATAATCTGGCCCTGCTGGGCGCGGCCCAGACCCGCACCTTCGGCAATGGCATCGTGGTGTCGGGCTTCGAACACCCCAGCGTCCAGCGCCCGCTGGAACGTCTGGCCGCGCAGGGCTATAACGTCACTGTCGTGAAGCCTCAGGCCGACGGCACACTGGACATCAACAAGATGCTGGATGCCGTGGACAAGAATACCATCCTCGTGGCCTGCATGATGGTCAACAACGAGATAGGCACCCGCAGCGACGTGGAGCGTCTGGCCGCCGAGGTCAAGCGCCGCAACAGCCGCACCATCGTCCATGTGGACGCTGTGCAGGCGTGGATGCGCGTCCCCATCAAGCTGGACAACATCGACACGATGACCGTCAGCGGCCACAAGATCCACGCACCCAAGGGCATCGGTGCGCTCTACCTGAGTGACCGGCTGGTGCAGGTGTTCCAGCCGCCCTATCTGGGCGGTGAGCAGGAGCGCGGCCTCCGCCCCGGCACCGAAAACCTGCCCTATGCGCTGGGCCTTGCCGCCGCGGCCACCCGTCTGGCCGGCAGCATCAAGAGCCGTGACAAGGCTGTGCGCGCCCTCAACGACCGCCTCCGCGCGGGGCTTTCTGTGTTCCCGGAGGTGGAGATCAACAGCCCGGCGGGCGCTGTGCCTGAGGTGCTGAATTTCAGCGAGAACTGCATCAAGAGCGAGACGATGCTTGCATGGCTGTCCGAGAAGCAGATCTACGTCTCGTCGGCCAGTGCCTGCGGCAGGGGACAGCCCAGCCACACGCTGGCGGCCATGGGCCGCGACCCGCTGGCCATCGACACGGCCATCCGGGTGTCCTTCTGCGCCGACAACACCCCGGAGGATGTGGACGCCTTCCTTGAGCACTTTGAGGATGGCATGAAGCACTTGCAGAGAATCAAAAAGTAAGGAGTAACGATGAGAGAAGTCATTATGGGCTATCAGGGCGAAATGTCCCTGAAGGGCCTCAACCGCAACCAGTTTGAATCGACGATGATGAAGATTCTGCGCTACCGCCTCAAGACGGTGGGCAAGTTCCGCGTCTACTGCACCCAGTCCACCTTCTACATGGAGCCGGAAGAGGAAGATATTGATATGGACCTCGCCTTTGAGCGGGTGAGCAAGGTGTTCGGCCTCGCGGCCCTCAGCCGTGCTGTGGTCTGTGCGAAGGATTTCGACACCATCTGCCAGACCGCCGAGGATTATCTGGGCGACAGCCTCCACGGCATCAAGACCTTCAAGGTCGAGGCCCGCCGTTCCGACAAGACCTTCCCCATGACCAGCCCCGAGCTGATGCGGGAGCTGGGTGCCTATCTGCTGGGCAGGCACAACTACCTGCGGGTGGACGTCAAGAACCCTCAGTTCAAGGTCATCGTGGAGATCCGCGATTACGGTGCGTATATCCACGGCCCCAAAATACAGGGTGAGGGCGGTCTGCCTGTCGGGACTTCCGGCCGCGCCCTCAATATGCTGTCCGGCGGCATCGACAGCCCTGTGGCGGCATACCGGATGGCAAAGCGCGGTCTCGGCCTCGACCACATCCATTTCGCGTCCCCTCCGTATACTTCCGAGCGCGCAAAACTGAAAGTTAAGGCTCTGGCCCAGCTCATCACCCCCTATACCGGCAGCACCAACCTCTTTGTGGTGCCGTATACCAAGCCTCAGGAGTATATCCGCGATAACGCGCCCGACGTTCTCTTCACCGTCCTCATGCGCCGCAGCATGATGCGCATTGCCAACATCATCGCCAGGAAGCAGGGCTGTGAAGCCCTCGTCACCGGCGAGAGCCTGGCACAGGTGGCCAGCCAGACCGTCAAGGCTCTGCAGTGTACCGACGCCGCCCAGGACCTGCCCATCCTCCGCCCCCTCATCGGCATGGACAAGACCGAGATCGTCGAGACGGCCCGCCACATCAACACCTTCGAGACGAGCATCCTGCCCTACGAGGACTGCTGCACCATCTTCACCCCGCCGCACCCGAAGATCCGCCCCGAACTGAGCGAGATCCTCGAAGCCGAGGCCGGGATGCCCGGTCTGGCAGAGCTGGAAGCCGAGGCCGCAGAGGCCACCGAGCGCATCCGCCTGCGCATCACCGACGACGTGGAATTCGAGGGCTGAGCCATGACAGCAGAGATCATCAGTGTGGGTACCGAGCTCCTTCTCGGCAACATCCTCAACACCAACGCCCAGTACCTCAGCCGGGAGCTGGCCGATCTGGGCATCACGGTCCAGCGGGAGAGCACCATCGGCGACAACCATGGCCGTCTGGCCGATTTCGTCAACGAGGCCAAGAGCCGCTGCGACTTGCTGGTCTTTACCGGCGGCCTCGGCCCCACGGCAGACGACCTGACCAAGGAGACCGTTGCCGCCTGCTTCGGGGATGAGCTGGCCTTCGATGAGGCCGAGTGGGATAAGATCACCAGCTACTTTGCCCGCACCGGCCGCGAGACGACCCCCAACAACCGCAAACAGGCGATGGTCCCCACCAAGGGCCATAAGATCATCAACAACCACGGCACTGCCCCCGGCGCGTGGTTCGAGCAGGACGGCCGCTGCGCCGTCCTCATGCCCGGTGTCCCCCACGAGATGAAGGCCATGTGGACGGAGAGCGTCCGCCCTCTGCTGATGGAGCGCCAGAACTGCACCCTCCACTCTGTTACCCTCCGTGTGCTGGGCGGCGAGAGCGATATTGAGTATAAGGTGCGCGATCTGCTGGAAAACCCGAACCCCACCGCCGCCATCTACTGCAAGACCGGTGAATGCGAGATCCGCATTACCGCCCGCGCCCGCTCCGACGAGGACGGCGAAAAAATGTGCCGCGCGTATGCCAAAAAGTTCTATGATATGCTGGGCGATGCGGTGTATGATGAGGATGTGGCCGGTCTGGAAGAGACGGTGGTCCATACCCTGAAGGAAAAGGGGCTGACCATCGCCACCGCCGAGAGCTGCACCGGCGGCCTCATCGCACAGCGCCTGACCTCCGTGTCCGGTTCCAGTGAGGTGTTCGGCTATGGCTTTGTCACCTACTGGGAGCAGGCCAAGGCAAAGCTCGTGGGCGTGGACCCGGCGGTCATCGAAAAGTACAACGTCGTGTCCGCCCCCGTGGCGGCACAGATGGCTCTGGGCGCGGCAAAGGCTTCAGGCGCTGACATCGCTGTGAGCGTTACCGGTTTGGCTGGCCCCACCGGCGGCGACGAGGTGCGCCCTGTGGGCACCGTCTATCTGGGCGCTGCCCGGGATGGCGTGGCCTGCGTCAAGAAGCTTTTCGTCTCCCGGCCTGACCGTGCGCTGGTGCGCGCCCGGGCCGCACAGGCTGCGCTGGAACTGGCGCTGCGTCTGGCACAGGGCAAAGTCCCTGCCGGGACGCAGGACCTCACCGCGGCCCAGCAGTCGGACGACGAAGCGCTGGCTGCACTGGATGAGGCGTTCGTCCGGTAAAAATCAAAAATGAGGGGTTGATGGGATTTGGCAGAGGAGACCCGCTGTGTGCTGCGCCTGTACGGTGCGCCGCAGGGGCGGCTGGCGGCCGCTGTGGCGCTGTTTGCGCCCCAATGGAGGGCTGAGGCCCAGTGGAAGAGCCGGGGCGCAGAGACGCTGCTGGCTGTCCATGCGGACACGCCCACGGGACTGAAAAAGGCGGCTCAGAGCCTCCGCAGCAGCTTTGGCGCGGACGTATATGGTGCAGGCGATACCAGTCTGGCCGCTGCCGCCGTGCAGGCGCTGGAAGCCTACGATCGTCTGCTGGCCTGCGGCGATGCCGCCGCCGGTGCGCTGCTGGAATCCCGGCTCGAGAAAGTCCCCGGTGCCGAGAAGGTCTACGACTTCGGCACCATGAGCTATGCCGACGCCAAGGTCGGCCCCCAAATCGAAAAGCGCGCCCGGGCCAAGCTCGGCGGGGAAGGGGACAAACCCGACCCTGTCCGTCTGGCCCTCGCCCGGGCGCAGGCGGCCCGCCGCGTCGTGGGAACAGAGCTGGCCGTGGCCTGTGCCGAGCGGGAAAGCGACCATGTGCTGGTGCTCAGCACCAAAAAAGGCTGCTGGCTCCGCACCGTCCCCGCCGCAGATAACCCCGGCCTCTGGCTGCTGGATATGGTGCGCCGCGCCGCTGCCGGTCTGCCGCAGGCCGAGGGGACAGGCTTCCTTCCCGCCGGACAGACCAAGCAGAGCGATCCTCCGGGCCGCTCGCAGAGCAAGGACCCCACCTCAAAGAAGAAGCATCCTCTCCGCGTTCTGCTGGCGGTGCTGGGGATCCTGGCGCTGGCGGCGTTCGGTGTGGCGTGGTATCTCACGGGCGGCGATCTCGCCGCCCTGCCCCAGCGCCTGAAGACCCTGCATCTGCCCGAGTGGGTCACCCTCTGGCAGGCCCATGAGCCGAAGCCCGGTGCAAGACTGATATAAAACACAAAGGGGCCGCTTCCCGGCAGAAATACGGGAAGCGGCCTCTTTCTATACAGCACAAAACCCGCCGCAATGGGATGCTTCCCAATGCGGCGGGGCATTTGTGTTAAAATACAGTCAAGTGACAGTGCTTAGAGCTGGCTCTGATATTCCTTGCGGTAGCCTTCCAGCTCCTTCTGGTTGCCATAGACGAAGTGGCCGTTGGCGATCTCCTCCCAGACCGGCTTGTCCACGCTGTAGTCGTGGCAGCTGGGGTCGTAGACCAGAAGCTTTTTGCTCTTTTCCAGGCCCGGGTCGGGGATGGGAACGGCACTCAGCAGAGCCTTGGTGTAGGGATGCAGGGGGTGGAGGAACAGCTCTTCAGCCTCTGCCAGCTCCACGATGCGGCCCTCGCTGATGACGGCGATGCGGTCCGAGATGAACCGGACGACCGACAGGTCGTGGGCGATGAACAGGTAGGTCAGACCGCGGGACTTCTTCATGCTGTTCAGCAGGTTCAGCACCTGCGCACGGATGGAGACGTCCAGTGCGGAGATGGGCTCGTCGGCCACGATGAACTCCGGCTCCATGACCAGCGCACGGGCGATGCCGATACGCTGACGCTGACCGCCCGAGAACTCGTGGGGGAAGCGGGAGGCGAACTCCGGCAGCAGGCCGACCTCGTGCAGAGCGTTCATGACCTTTTCGTGCAGGTCATCCTGGTCCTTGTACAGGTGGTGGTTCAACAGACCCTCAGCCACGATGTACTCGACCTTGGCGCGCTCGTTCAGAGAGGCCATGGGGTCCTGGAAGATCATCTGCACCTTGCGGATGACCTCACGGTCCAGCTCCTTGGAGATCTTGCCGTTGATCTTCTGGCCCTTGAAGAAGATGTCGCCGCCCGAGGTCGGGTTGATGCGGCAGATGGCACGGCCAATGGTGGTCTTGCCGGAGCCGGACTCGCCGACCAGCGAGAAGGTCTCGCCCTTGTAGATGTCAAAATTGACGTGGTCCACGGCCACGAACTTCTTTTTGCCGGAGCCAAAGGTGATCTGAAGGTCTTTCAGCTCAATCAGCTTTTCACGCTCAGCCATTTAAGTTGGAACCTCCCATCTTTCCCATTTTCTCACGCAGGTTCTGGATGGAGTGCGGGCGTTCCATCTTGGGAGCCCGGGGGTCCAGATACCAGGTCTTTGCCGCGTGGGTCTCGGACACCTGGAAGAACGGAGGTTCTGCCACGAAGTCGATGGCCAGCGCGTGCTTGTTGCGGGGTGCAAATGCATCGCCCTTGATCTCATTGAACAGGTTCGGCGGCGTACCGTCGATGGTGGGCAGGGCCTCACCCTTGGTACCCAGCTGAGGCAGAGCCTGCAGCAGAGCCCAGGTGTAGGGGTGCCATGCGTCGTAGAAGATCTCCTCGACGGTGCCGTACTCGACGATCTGGCCGGCGTACATGACGGCCACGCGGTCTGCCACGTTTGCCACAACGCCCAGGTCATGGGTGATGTAGATAACGGACATGCCCAGCTCCTTCTGCAGGTCACGGATGAGCTGCAGGATCTGGGCCTGAATGGTCACGTCCAGAGCGGTGGTGGGCTCGTCGCAGATGAGGATCTGCGGACGGCAGGCGGCAGCGATGGCGATGACGACACGCTGACGCATACCGCCGGAGAACTCGTGCGGATACTGCTCGTAGCGGCGCTCCGGGTCGGGGATGCCGACCTTGGCCAGCATCTCGATGGCGGCCTTCTTGGCCTCCGCGCCCTTCAGGCCCTGATGGTGCTCGATGCTCTCCTGGATCTGCTTGCCGATTTTCTTCAGCGGGTTCAGGCTGGTCATCGGGTCCTGCATGACCATGGCGATCTTCTTGCCGCGCACGCCCAGCCAGTCCTTCTCGGTGAACTTGGTCATGTCGCGGCCTTCGTACATGATGGAGCCGCCGGTGATCTTACCGTTGACATCCAGCATACCCACGAAGGTCTTGGTGAATACGGACTTGCCCGAGCCGGACTCGCCCACGATGGCCAGTGTCTCGCCGTCATAGAGGTCCAGCGAGCACTTGCGGATCGCGTTCAGCTTTTTGCCGCGCAGGCTAAAGGTGATCTCCACGTCTTTGGCAGAGATGATCGGTTGTCTATCCATTTTTGTGATTTTCTCTCCCATCTGTTAAACGTGGTTGCGCGGGTCAGCAGCATCCGAGAAAGCGTTGCCCATGATATAGAAGGAAATGGAGATGATGGACACGATGGATGCGGGGAAGACCAGCAGGTAAGGATAATCGAGGAAGAAGCCGCGCACCTTGCTCAGGATGAGGCCCAGAGACGGAGTCTCGATGCCCAGACCGATGCCCAGATAGGACAGGGTGGACTCGAGGTTGATGGTGGCGGGGATGCTCAGCGCCATGCGCAGGATGATGACGGAGACCAGATAGGGCAGGATGTTCTTGGTCAGAACGCGCCACAGCGGGGTGCCAAGGCAGCGGGACGCGAGGTTGTACTCGCGGTCACGGAACATGAACACCATGTTGCGGACGCGGCGGGCCATGACCAGCCAGCCGATGGCGATCATCGAGACGGCCATGATGGTGAAGCTCTGGCCGACGACCAGTGCGATCAGGGTCATGTAGATGATGTAAGGCACATTGTCGATGAGGTTGTACAGCTCGGTGAAGAAGCGGTCCAGCTTACGGACATAGCCCCAGATCAGGCCGATGATGACGCCGAGGATGCTCTCGCCCACGGCAACGATGAGGGCCAGACGGATGGACACCTGAGTGGCGTACCACACCTGACACCAGTAGTCGCGGCCGAGGTTGTCGGTGCCGAACCAGTATTCGCTGTTGGGCTTCCGGAAGGCCAGAGAGGAATCCGTCACCAGCGTCTGATAATCGTACTTGCCGATGGCCAGTGCGATGAAGGAGAAGATGACGAGGAACAGGAACAGGATAAGGCAGACGACAGCAGCCTTGTGCTTGAGGAAGTTCTGGATGACAGAACCCCAGTAGCTGTAGTTGGAGTAGCCGACACGCTCGGCTTCCTCCGGAGAGTAATCGACGAAGTAGAACAGTTCGTCCTGCTTCTTGCCCTCAAAATCAGATGCTTTAGCCATCAGCGTGCGGCCTCCTTTCCGGTCAGAGTAATGCGCGGGTCAACCAGCATCATCAGCACGTCGCCCAGGAAAACGCCCACGATGCCCAGCGCAGCGTAGAGGATGACCAGAGTCTGGACGACGTTCAGGTCATAGCGCTGGATGGCGTCGGTCAGCAGGGGACCCATGCCGGGAACGGAGAAGAACCGCTCCATCAGCAGAGAGCCGCCGACCGTCAGCAGGATGGACTGGGGGATATACTGCACCATGGGGACCATGGCGTTGCGCAGCACGTGCTTGAACATGATCTCGCTGGAGCTCAGGCCCTTGACGCGGGCCAGCTTGATATAATCACGGGTCAGCTCGTCTACCATGTAGCGGCGGGTCCACAGAGCGTAGCCTGCGATAGACGCCAGCGACAGGCAGACGATGGGCAGCACGCTGGACGGGCCGACATTACGGGTGGAGTACAGCGTGGGGAAACCCAGGTATTTGGAGCCGAAGACCAGCACCAGCGAATAGGAGACCAGAGAAGGCACAGCGTTGACGAAAACGGTGTAGGCAGTGCCGATCCAGTCAAAGACCTTGTCCTTGAAGGCGGTCTGCAGGATGCCCAGCATGATGCCCACCAGCAGAGAGATGCCGGCGGAGATCAGGCCGAGGCGCATGGAGACACCGAACTTTTTGCCGATGACCTTCACGACGGAGGCACCGTTCTGGATGCGGCGGGAAGTGCCGAAGTCCAGATGGAGCAGGTCGTTGTAGAAGTTCAGCAGCTGGGTGCCGATGGGGTCGGTCAGACCGGCGGCTTCCAGCGCGGCGTATTTCTGCTCTTCGGTAAACTTCATGAGCTGTTCTTCCGTGAAGTAGTAGTCCGTAGGCAGGCAGCGCATCAGCAGAAAGACGATGGTTGCGATCAATAAGATCGTGACGAGCGACTGAGCCAGCCGCTTGACGGTGTATTTTAACATGATAACCAAACCTTTATAAAATAATCATCAGGCTTTGGTTGCTGCATTGAAAGCAGCGGAGAAAGCCTCGTACTCCTCGGTGGTGTAGCCGTCGCCCTGACGGGTCTCCCAGTTGACGGCCTTGTAGTTGCAGGGACCGTACATGGCGTTGATCTTGGTGTACTCGTTGACGTGGGTCAGGCACCAGAGCACCTCGTACAGGCAGGGGATGCACAGTGCGTTGTTCAGCATGGAAGCCTCAGCCTTTGCGAATGCGGCATAGCGTGCATCGGTATCGGTGACGATGGCCTTTGCCTCAGTGACCAGATCGGTGAACTCCTGGTAATCAGCCAGCAGCTCCTTCTGGTAATCCTTCGGGTCGGCCTCGACGGCTGCGATCCAGGAGGTGGTCTGAGCGTAGTAAGCGTTGTCGTCGCTCAGAACTTCCTGACCCAGGAAGTTGATGGGGTCGCCGAAGTCAGCGCCCCAGCCGTTCTGCAGGATGGAGTGCATCTGGACGTTACGGACTTCCTTATAAATAGAAGAAACATAGGTGCCGATGTCCAGCACGACGAAGTCATCGCCCAGGCTGTCGGAGAAGCACTGCTTCAGGACGGTGGCGGTATCCAGAGCATTGGTGTCGCCGCTCTTGATGTAGTGGTAGCAGTGGACGGGGAAGGTGACGCCGATGGCGCTCAGCTCTTCCATTGCCTGCTTCTTCAGATCAGCGATGTCGCCGCCGTTGTTGCGGTGGCGGATCATGGTCTTGCCGTCGTAAGACTGACTGTCGAAGCCCATCTCCTTGGCGACCAGAGTGGTGTACTCCTCACCCTTGGTGTTGTAGCAGACGCCGGGCATGGTGTAGTAGTCGTTCTCGCACTTCAGGGGGTTGATCTTGTTGGTGCGGGCGTAGTAGTTGGTGAAATCGATGCCCTTGTAGAAGCACTGACGGAACGCGCGGTTGGAAACAGCCTTGTTCCAGTTCTCGTCCAGATTGCCGTTCTCATCCTTGCGCTGGAAGTTCAGGTGCATCTGGTAGCTGAACTTGGTGGGGCGCTTCTCGCACAGGAACTTGTTGTGCTCGTTGTTGGGGTCGGAGGTGATGGTGGTCAGGTTGGACTCGGTCAGGTCGATGTTATCGACCTCGCCGTTCTCGTACAGCTGCAGACCCATAGACAGGTCGGGGATCATGGTGATGGTGTGGCGCTCAAAGCGGGTGCAGTCGTTTGCAGCGTAGTAGTTGGGGTTGGGGATGAAGCTCTTGGTGTTCTGCTGGATGTACTCCTCGATGAGGTACGGACCATTGTACCACATGGTGGAGTAATCGCAGGCACGGAAGCCATCGATGCCCAGCTCCTTGATGAGGTCCTCAGAGGCGGGGTAGAAGCTGTTGTAGGCAGCGACAGTATCGAAGTAGGGGCAGGGGTCCTTGCAGGTGAAGACCAGAGTGTAGTCGTCCGGTGCCTCGACGCCGACACCGGCAGCCAGCATATCCTCGTAGGTCATGTCAGCAGCAGCGTCGCCCTTGTCCTTGGTCAGGTCGTAGTACTCAGCAGCGCCCACGACGGTCTCAGAAGGCATGGAGGTGTTGAAGGCCTCGTTCTTGATGGCGTTCAGGACCCACTCGAAGCCCACGAGGAAGTCCTTGGAGGTCAGGTGAGACTTGACCTCGCCGTTGACGTCGCACCAATCGACATCGTCGCGCAGGTGGAAGGTCCAGACGGTGGAGTCGTCGTTGTGCTCCCAGCTGGATGCGATGGCGGGGGCTGCCTTGCCGTAGCAGTCGAAGCTCAGCAGACCGTCCCAGCAGTTGGTGATGACGTTCAGGTCGGAAGCGGACTGGCTGTACAGGAAGTTCCAGGTCTCCAGCTCACGGTTGGCAGTCTCGAAGGAGACGTAATCGGTGATGGCGTCGGCTGCGGGTGCAGCTGCGCCGGAGGCAGCACCGGAGGTGCTGGCAGCAGTGCTGCTGGAAGAACCACCGCAAGCGGCCAGGATGCTTGCAGCGCCCACGACGCCGGAAGCCTTGAGGAAGCTGCGGCGGCTGATGGAATGAGACTCAAAATTTGCGTTCATTGTGTTTTCCTCCCAATTATTTTTTCGTGTCTCGGCTCTATGGCGCAGGGTACCTTGCCCTGCCGATTTCCCACTCCTACGAGATTATCTGCCCTCCCTGTATTGCCAGAGAATACAAAAGAGCGCAGAAACAGACCCCTCTGTCTGCGTCTGTGCTCCTCCCGTAAAATCCTTAACACGACATATATTGTACCATCGAAATAAATAGTTGTCAATGGAATGGAAATCGCTTTTTCTTCCAAAAGAAAGTTGTACTCTGCATAGAGATGAAATAAATTTACTTTACTGTGATGAAGAGTGACGAAAATAAGATAAACAGGCCCAAAAACAAAACAACGGGAGCTGTTCTTGGATTAAGAACAGCTCCCGTGTGTGGATCACGGGCCGGAAGCAGGAACTCCCGGCGGAAAAGATTTAAGAAAAAGTTAAGATTTTGCGGCGTCGAAAGCCTTGGCAAACTCCTCGTACTGAGCGGTGGTGTAGGCGTCCTCGCTGGTCTCCCAGTTGACGTACTTGAAGTTGCAGGGGCCGAACATGGCGTTGATCTTGGTGTACTCGTTGACGTGGGTCAGACACCAGCGGACATCGTAGTAGCAGGGGACGGCCAGCGAGTTGTTGATCATGTAGGCCTCGGCCTTTGCGAAAGCCTCATAGCGGGCGTCGGTGTCGTCCACGATGGCGTTGGCTGCGTTGACCAGATCGGTGAACTGTTCGAACTCGTCTACCAGCTCCTTCTGGTAATCGGCGGGATCCTCCGCCACCAGCTGGATGTTGGAGTAGTTGACGGCGTAGTAGGCGTTGGAGTCGTGCAGGATCTCCTGACCCACAAAGTTGACGGGGTCGCCGAAGTCTGCGCCCCAGCCGTTGATGACGAAGCCGTGGAGCTTGGGGATGCGGACTTCCTTGGCGAGGCTGGAAACATAGGTGCCGAGGTCCAGCTGGATGAAGTCGTCGCCGAAGCTGTCGGTGAAGCACTGCTTCAGAACAGTGGCGTTGTCCTGAGCCACGGTGTTGCCGGCCACGAAGAAGAAGGGTGCCTTGACCGGGAAGGTGACGCCGATGGCAGTCAGCTCATCCATGGCCTGCTTCTTGAGAGCGGCGATGGAGTCGGCGGTGGACTTGCGCAGATGGACCATGGTCTCGCCGTCATACTTCTCGCCGTCGATGCCCAACTCCTTGGCCACAAGGTCAACATAATCGGTGCCTTTGGAGTTGTAGCAGACGCCCTTCATGGTGTAGTAGTTGTTCTCACACTTGAGGGGGTTGATCTTGTTGAAGCGTGCGTAGTAGGGGATGAGGTTCAGGCCCTCCTGGAAGCAGCGGCGGAATGCCCGGTTGGCCACGGCCTTGTTCCAGTTCTCGTTGGGGGTGCCGTCGGTGTTGAGGCAGTAGAAGTTGAAATGGAAGTCGTAGGCATACTTGGTGGGGCGCTTCTCGCAGAGCTGGTCGTTGTAGGCGTTGGAAGTGTCGGAGGTGATGGTGGTCAGGGTGCTCTCGCTCAGCTCCAGCTCATCCAGCTCACGGTTCTGATACAGCTGGTAGCCCACGGTCAGGTCGGTGATCATGCTCAGGGACACGCGCTCGAAGCGGCTGCACTCGTCTGCCGCATAATAATGGGGGTTCGGGATGAACCGCTTGGAGTTGTCGGAGACGAATTCCTCAATGAGGTAGGGGCCGCAGCACCACTGCTGGGTGTAGTCCACGCCGCGGAAGCCCTCGACGCCCAGCTTTTCCACCAGAGCCGGGGGTGCCGGATAGCAGCAGACGTAGGAAGCCACGGTGTCGAAGTAGGGGCAGGGGTTCAGGCAGGTAAAGACGACGGTGTAGTCGTCCGGTGCGTCGATGCCGACGCCTGCGGCCAGCATATCGTCGTAGGTCAGGGCCTCGGCGGCTGCGTCGTCCATCGCATAGGTCTTGTCGTAGTAATCGGCTGCGCCCACGACGGTGGTGGAGGGCATGGAGGTGTTGGCGGCCTGGTTCTTCTTTGCGTTCAGCACCCACTCGAAGCCCACGAGGAAGTCTTTGCTGGTCAGGTGGTCCTGCACCTCGCCGTTCATGTCCACCCAGTCCACGTCGTCACGGAGGTGGAAAGTCCAGACAGTGGAGTCCTCGTTGTGCTCCCAGCTCTTAGCCAGAGCCGGCACAGGCTTGCCGTAGTTGTCGAAGCTGATAAGACCGTCGATGATGTTGGTCGTCACGTTGAAGTCGATGGCCTGCTGGCTGTAGAGCATATTCCAGCTCTCGATCTCACGGCCAGAAGTCTCGTAAGTAAACAGCTCGCTCAGGCCCTTGCCGGAAGCAGCTGCGCCGGAAGAAGCCGACGAAGCGCTGGCTGCGGTGCTGGAAGAAGAGCCGCCGCAGGCAGCCAGCAGACCGGCTGCGCCAACAGCGCCGGCACCCTTGAGGAAGCTGCGGCGGGTGATGGTGTAAGACTCAAAATCGTGGTACATATTCTTTCCCTCCTGTAATGATTGGTACGGCTCTGCGTTTCCCAAATCCCTACCCTGTCCATACTGCTTTACCTTCCCACAAGGTCTGGAAGCCGTCTTCATGACCATTGTACGCCGTCTGAACGGTCTTTTTGCTCAGATACTGCGCTGCTCTCCCTTGCAATCCGTCAGGATCGCTGCGGAAGATCGCCTTGTCTGTGGGCAAAAATCCTCGCCTATCCGGCGCACTCTGGCCATGAACCCGGCTTCAAAAGGGTACAAAAAGGGCGCAGAGACAGATTTTATTGATCTGTTTCTGCGCCCTTGCAGAACCCGTATCGATTACAAGTATTCTATCATCCCACAGGCGGGAAGTCAAGAAAAACCACTCTGGCACGGATTGAATCTTATTGATTCAGCCAACACATAAAAATGAAAAGATTTCATGTGCCAGCTGAAATGGAATGACTTTTGTGTCTGCTTAGCCCTGAATAGCAGCGTTGAAAGCCTTGGCAAACTGCTCGTACTGGACGGTGGTGTAGGCTTCCTCGGAAGTCTCCCAGTTGACAGCCTTGTAGTTGCAGCTGCCGTACATGGCGTAGATCTTGCTGTACTCGTTGGCGTGGGTCAGGGACCATGTGATGTCGTAGTAGGCGGGGCTGACCAGCACGTTCTCCAGCAGATAGGCCTCAGCCTTGGCGAAGGCCTCGTAGCGGGCGTCGGTGTCGTCCACGATGTCGTTGGCGGCATTGACCAGATCGGTGTACTGCTCGAAAGCGTCCATCAGGTCCTTCTGGTAGTCGGCAGGAGCCTCAGCCACCCGGGCGATGTTGGAGTAGTAGTGTGAGTAGAAAGCATTGTCGTCGTGGAGGGTCTCCTGACCGAGGAAGTTGACGGGGTCGCCAAAGTCGGCGCTCCAGCCGTTGATGACAAAGCTCTGGAGCTGGGGAGTGCGGACCTCCTGCGTCAGGCTGGAAACGTAGGTCTGGACGTCCAGCTTGATGAAGTCGTCGCCGAAGCTGTCGGAGAAGCACTGCTTCAGGATGGTGGCGTTGTCCAGTGCGGAGGTGCTGCTGGCGATGATGAAGTAGGTGGCCTTGACGGGGAAGGTGACGCCGATGGCGCTCAGCTCCTCCATGGCCTGCTTCTTCAGGGCGGAGATGTCGCCGCCGTTGGCACGCAGGCGGATCATGGTCTCGCCGTCGTACTTCTCGGAGTCGAAGCCCATCTCCTTGGCCACCAGAGTGGTGTACTCAACACCCTGAGTGTTGTAGCACAGGCCCTTCATGGTGTAGTAGTCGTTCTCGCACTTCAGGGGGTTGATCTTGTTGTAGCGGGAGAACCATGCCTTCAGGTTCAGGCCGCGGTAGAAGCACTGACGGAAAGCGGTGTTGGCGATGGCCTTGTTCCAGTTCACATCGGGGGTGCCGTCGGCGTTGTTCTTCTGGTAGTTGAAGTGCATGGCGTAGGCAGTGGGGCGGGCGCGCTTCTCACAGAGCTGGCTGTTGTACTCGTTGTTGGGGTCGGAGGTGATGGTGGTGATGGTGCTCTCGTTCAGGTCCATCTCGTCCAGCTCGCGGTTCTGGTAGAGCTGGAATGCGATGGCCTGATCGGAGATCATGGTCACGGTCAGACGCTCGAAGCGGCTGACGTTGGCAGCATCGTAGTAGTGGGGGTTGGGGATATAGCTCTTGGTGTTGCCTTGGATATACTCCTCGACGATATAGGGGCCGCAGTACCACATATTGGTGTTGTCGCAGCCGCGGAAGGTCTCGATGCCCAGCTCGTCGATCAGCGCCTGAGAGACGGGGTAGAAGCTGGTGTAGGAGGCCACGGTATCAAAGTAGGGGCAGGAGTCCTTGCAGGTGAACACCAGAGTGTAGTCGTCGGGAGCCTCGATGCCCACGCCTGCGTCCAGCATATCCTGATAGTGCAGGTCGGCGGCGGCAGCGCCCATATCCTTGGTCTTCTCGTAGTACTCCTCAGCGCCCACGATGTACAGGGTGGGCATGGAGGTGTTGTTGGCCTCGTTCTTGGAGGCGTTCAGCACCCACTCCAGACCGACCAGAAAATCGGTGGCGGTGATGTGCTCCTTCACCTCGCCGTTGCAGTCCACCCAGTCCACATCGTCGCGCAGGTGGAAGGTCCAGACGGTGGAGTCCTCGTTGGCCTCCCAGCTGGTGGCGATGGCGGGCACCAGCTTGCCGTAGCAGTCGAAGCTCATCAGGCCGTCCCACAGGTTGGTGACGACGTTGGCGTCGCTGAGGGTCTGGCTGTACAGCAGGTTCCAGCTCTCGATCTCACGGTTGGCAGACTCCCAGGAGATGTACTCCTTGAGGGGGGTGGCACCGGTGGAGTTGGGGGCCTGTGCGCCGGAAGCAGCCGTGCTGCCGGAGTTGTTGGACTTGCTGCCGCCGCAGGCGGACAGCAGGCCGGCGGCACCCACGACGCCGGCGCCCTTCAGGAAGCTGCGGCGGGTGATGTTGCGGGACTCAAAATCGATGTTCATTGAGATACGCTCCTCCGAGATATTATTTTCCTTTTTTTCCTATCCTAAATGCAAAAAATGGCGCGCTCCGGGTGCCAAAAACGCACAAAGCGCCCGGGACTTCACCTTTCGTATTCTAACATTGTGAGCAAAAGAAGTCAATGACATACGGCGCTGAAATAGAAACAAAATGGTAACGGATGCTTTTTTCTGAAATATGGCGGCAAAAAACGGTAAAGAATGAAAAGAAGTCATACTTTTACAAGATGATGGATGGATACAACGAAAGTCGGAAAACGCAAAGCGGCTATCTTTTTTCATAAAATCATGCTACAATACTACTGAATGAACCCTATACTAAGGAGTACACGGATGAAAAAGCTGGTTTCGATGTATCAAAAATATATGTTCCGCCCCATTCTGTATAAATCCGTCACCCGGGTGTCGGTGGTGGCTGTGCTGATGCTGCTGTGGGACCGCTACGTCAGCGACGGCACGTTTACCATGTGGCAGGCCCCGGCCCTGCTGCTGGGCGTCGTGCTGCTGGCGTGGGCGTGGGTGAACTACCTCCGTCTGGACGGTGTGACCATCCATCATCTGGGCGAAGAGTTTAAGGATATGGGCAAAAAGAAGAAGTTCCACTCCACCAAGTCCATCGTGGACTTTGCCGATGAGCGCATCGTCTCCTTCGAGGAGCTGGAACCGGAAGAGCGCACCTATTGCAGCATGCTCTCGAATCTCATCCTGGGCGGAGCGCTGCTCATCATCGGCCTCATCGCAGGCGCAGCGTGAGGGCGGCGGACATGGCAGAAAAAAGCGAAAAACAGCTGGTGGTGGGCATCCTTGCCCATGTGGACTCCGGCAAGACCACCCTCTCCGAGGCGATGCTCTACCGCGCGGGCAGCATCCGCAAGCTGGGCCGGGTGGATAACAAAGATGCCTTCCTCGACACCGATACGCTGGAAAAGGCGCGTGGGATCACCATCTTTTCCAAGCAGGCTCTGCTGAAAACGGGAAGTACGAATATCACCCTGCTGGACACCCCCGGCCATGTGGACTTTTCCACCGAGACGGAGCGCACCTTGCAGGTGCTCGACTACGCAGTGCTGGTCATCAGCGGCACCGACGGCGTCCAGAGCCATACCGAGACGCTCTGGCGTCTGCTGCGGCGGTATCATATCCCGACCTTCGTGTTCATCAATAAAATGGACCTGCCCGGCCCGGGCAAAGAAGCGCTGCTGAGCCAGCTTTCCCACCGTCTGGGCGACGGATTCGTGGATTTCGGCGCAGAGCAGGCCGAACGGGACGAGGCACTGGCCCTCTGTGACGAGCGCCTGATGGAAAAAATGCTGGACGCGGGCAGCCTGACGGCGGAGGACATCATCCCGGCCGTCGCCCGGCGGCACGTCTTTCCCTGCTGGTTTGGCGTGGCCCTGCAGAGGGAGAATGCCGGCGGCTTACAGGGTGTGGACGAGCTGCTGGCCGGCCTCGACGAATACACCCGCGCCGCCCCGGCGCTGGAAGCTTTCGGTGCGCGGGTGTTCAAAGTCTCGCAGGATGAGCGGGGCGAGCGGCTGACCTGGCTGCGCGTCACCGGCGGTGAGCTGAAAGTCAAAGCCCAGCTCACCGGCGAAGCGGACGGCGAGCCTTGGGCCGAAAAGGCCAACCAGCTGCGGCTTTACTCCGGCGCAAAATATACGCTGGCAGAGGCCATCAGGCCGGGACAGGTCTGCGCCGTCACCGGACTGACCCGGGCGAAGCCCGGCACCGGCCTCGGGGCCGAGCGGGACAGTGACCTCCCGGTGCTGGAACCTGTCCTGAGCTATCGGGTATGTCTGCCCGAGGGCGCGGACGTTCATGCCGCATTGGGCAAGCTCCACCGTCTGGAAGAGGAAGAACCTCAGCTCCACGTCGTCTGGAACGAGACGCTGGGCGAGATACACGTCCAGCTCATGGGCGAGATTCAGCTCGAGGTGCTCAAGAGCCTGCTGGCCGAGCGGTACGGGCTGGACGTGGAGTTCGACTCCGGCGGCATATTATATAAGGAAACCATCACCGAGGCCATCGAGGGCGTGGGCCATTATGAGCCTCTGCGCCACTATGCCGAGGTGCATCTGAAGCTCGAGCCGCTGCCCCGGGGCAGCGGGATGCAGTTTGCCGCCGACTGCCGGGAGGAAGAGCTGGACAAAAACTGGCAGCGCCTCGTGCTGACCCATCTGGAAGAAAAGCAGCACCTCGGCGTCCTCATCGGCGCGCCGCTGACGGATATGAAGATCACCCTCATCGCGGGCCGCGCCCATCTCAAGCACACCGAGGGCGGCGACTTCCGGCAGGCCACCTACCGCGCCGTGCGGCAGGGCCTTATGATGGCAAACCAAATCAAAAAGACCCAGCTCCTCGAGCCGTGGTATTCTTTCCGGCTGGAAGTGCCTGCGGAGAACATTGGCCGCGCCATGAGCGACGTCCAGCGGATGGAGGGCAGCTTTGACCCGCCCGAGACGGCACCGGACGGCCAGACCGCCGCCCTCACCGGTTTTGCACCGGTGGCTGCCATGCGCAGCTACCCCATGGAGGTGGTCAGCTACACCCGGGGCAGGGGACACCTGAACCTGACGCTGGACGGCTACCGCCCCTGCCACAACGCGGCGGAGGTCATCGAGGCGGTGGACTATGAGCCGGAACACGACCTGGACAACCCCGCCGACTCGGTGTTCTGCTCCCATGGCGCGGGCTTTGTGGTGCCGTGGGAGCAGGTGCGCAGCCATATGCACGTGGACAGCGGCTGGGGCCACACCGCCCCGGCAGCAGAAGAGACCGCGGCCCGTCCCCGCCGGATGGCGGCTTACCGCGCTACGCTGGAAGAGGACGCCGAGCTGCTGAAAATTTTTGAGCGCACCTACGGCCCTATCAAACGGGACCCGCTGGCGGCGTTCCGCCCGGTGCAGAAGCGGGAGCGGCCCGATTTCGCCGCCGAGCAGTGGGAGATCGCCCCCGAATACCTGCTGGTGGACGGCTACAACATCATCTTTGGGTGGGACGAGCTGAACGCCCTCTCCAGGGAGAGCCTCGACGCCGCCCGCCACCGGCTGATGGACATTCTCTGCAACTATCAGGGCTTCAAAAAGTGCGTCCTCATCCTCGTGTTCGATGCCTACCGTGTGCCGGGCAGTCCCGGCAGCATCGAGCAGTACCACAACATCCACGTCGTCTACACCAAAGAGGCCGAGACGGCGGATATGTTCATCGAGCGCGTCACCCACGAGATCGGCAAAAACCGCCGGGTGCGGGTGGCGACCTCCGACGGCATGGAGCAGGTCATCATTCTGGGCCACGGCGCCCTCCGCGTCTCGGCCCGGATGTTCCACGAAGAGGTGCAGGACGTGGAAAAAGAGATAAGGCGCTGCATTCAGGGGGAGGCGTGAGCATGGCACCCGAAATTACGGCTGAATTTGTCTGGTCACATATTCCAAAACGCCCGAGGGAGAGCAACAAGGGCAGCTTCGGCGCGGTGCTGGCTGTGGCGGGAAGCGCCTGCTACCGCGGTGCGGCGTCGCTGACCGTCGAGGGCGCTCTGCGCACCGGCGCGGGCATCGTCACGCTGGCAAGCGTCGAGCCGGTGTTGGCGGCGGTGTCGGCACGCCTGCCGGAATGCTGTCTCTGCCCCTGTGAGCAGGGGGCAGAAGGGGGCATCTCCCCCCAGAGCATCCCCCGCATCCTCCGGCAGAAGGCCGCCGTCCTGCTCATCGGGCCGGGACTGGGCTATCTTGCCCAGAGCACGGCCCGCGCCGCCGAGACGCGGACGCTGGTGAAGAAGCTGCTCACCGGCTTTTCGGGCAGTGCGGTGCTGGATGCCGATGGCCTCAACGCCGCCGCCAGCCTCATGAACGCGGGTGAGGAACTGCCGCGCCCGGCCAAAGAGCTGATCTTGACGCCCCACCCGGGGGAGATGTCCCGGCTGACGGGGCTTTCGGTGGAGGCCGTTCAGGCCGACCGGGAGGGTGTCGCCCGGCGGTATGCCGCTCAGTGGAATGCGGTGGTGGTGCTGAAAGGGGCGCGGACCGTGGCCGCCGCCCCGGATGGCCGCGTCTGCGTCAACCCCACCGGCAATCCCGGTCTTGCCCGGGGCGGGAGCGGCGATGTGCTGGCCGGTATGATGTCGGCCCTGCTGGCCTGCGGTCTGTCCGCCTGCGAAGCCGCCGCCTGTGCGGTCTGGCTCCACGGTGCCGCCGCTGACCGTGCCGCCCGCCAAAAAGGCGAATACGGGATGCTCCCGCAGGATATTTTCGCCCATCTGGGGCAGATGTTTGCGGAAAACGACCGTTGAAATGTGAAAAACAAAATGCAGGATCCATAAAATTTTGCACTGATTTCCGTCGATAGATACAAAAGAGGTGTTGAATATGGTTGAAAAGTTGGAAAAAATCATTTCGCAGAGCCAGAACATCGTCTTTTTCGGCGGTGCGGGCGTGTCCACCGAGAGCGGCATCCCGGACTTCCGCAGTGTGGACGGCCTCTACCATCAGAAATACGATTACCCGCCCGAGACGATCTTGAGCCACACCTTCTGGGAAGAGCGCCCCGAGGAGTTCTACCGCTTCTACCGCGATAAGCTCATCGTCAAGGGAGCAAAGCCCAACGCGGCGCATCTGCGTCTGGCAAAGCTCGAGCGGGAGGGCAGGCTGAAAGCCGTCATCACCCAGAACATCGACGGCCTCCATCAGGCGGCAGGCTCCAGGACGGTGTACGAGCTCCACGGCAGTACCCTGCGCAACTACTGCGTCAAGTGCGGCGCGTTCTACGATGTGGACTTCATCGCCAACAGCACCGGTGTGCCGCGCTGCCCCAGATGCGGCGGTATCATCAAGCCGGACGTCGTCCTCTACGAAGAGGGGCTGGATGAGCAGGTATTGTCCGGCGCAGTCTCGGCCATCCGCCGCGCTGATACCCTCATCATCGGCGGTACCAGCCTTGTGGTCTACCCGGCGGCGGGGCTCATCCGGTACTTCCGGGGCGACCACCTCGTGGTCATCAATATGCAGCCCACCAATGCGGACGCCGAGGCCGATCTGTGCATTGCAAAGCCCATCGGACAGGTGCTCAGCGAGGATGTTGTGGTGGAGGAGTGAAGCATGGGAGCCTCCGGCAGTGCCGGAGGCTCCCATTTTGTCTGTAAAGTTATCAGTCAATGGTCGTCTTCGTCCGTCCAACGCCCAGCACGGCGGTGGAGATCTTCTTCCAGCTGTTGCAGCCGCAGACGCCGTCGGCGCGCAGACTGGTGCGCCGCTGGAAGCCCCTGAGGGCTTCTTCCGTCCGGCTGCCGAAGATGCCGTCGATGCGGTTCCCGGTCTGGTAGCCCAGCGTCGAGAGGGCGTCCTGGAGGATCATGACGTAGCAGCCCCGGCTGCCCCGGCGGAGGGTGGGGTAGCCTGCCGTGGTGCCTCTGCAGGCAGGCGTGCCGTAGCGCCGGTCAAAGTGGACCCATGTGGGGGTCTGGCTCAGCGGCTCGACATAGCCCCACGCCCCGGTGGAGCGGGCGGCGTTGTAGATGGAGGTGCGCTGGGTCTGGCTGAGGCTCTGCCCCACGTCGAAGGCCACGCCGGCATAGTGCTGGCTGCGGGTGCCGTGGCCTCCCTCCCAGATGCGGCGGAAGGCGTATCCCACCGGGATGCCCCTGCCGTATTTGCGGCGGGTGAGGTTCCACGCTTCCATTGCCGCGATGGTCGTCCAGAGCACCGGGCTGTTCGATTTGCCCCGGAACTCCCGCACGGTCAGAGTCCTGCCGGTGCTGTAGGGCATGGGGTCGTTCTCGCGCAGGCTCGAATAAGTGTAGACTCTGTTCTCGTAGGCGTCATAGACCAGTAAGCGCGCCATCTCTCATCCCTCCTCGGTGCAGCTGTCGCAGGCAGTATGGCTCTGGGCGCGGAGTGCGGCCCAGGTGGGCCGGTCCACGACGCCGTTTGGCTCAAGGCCCGCCCGGCGCTGCGTGTCTTTTACGGCGGCGGTGTCCTCCGGGCCGAAGGAGGCGTTGTCGGCGACGTAGTCCTCCTCGCAGTAGAGCTGGGAGCGGTCATTGAGCCAGCCCTCGATGAGGCGGACATCAGCGCCCACGCTGCCCTCCTTCATGGCCCGGTCCGGGTAATCCGGCCCCTGCCCGGGATGCCGGTCGGGGTTGGGGGTGAAGGCCGCCAGCTGTAAGCTCAGGGCTTCCACTGCTGTCCACGTCTCGGCGTCTGCCACGCCGGTGGCGGGCAGGCCCAGAAGCTCCTGTGCGCTGGCGGTGGCGTCCGCGGTCTCCTGTGTGTACTGTCTGGAAAGCGCGGGGGACGCCACACTGTCGTAGTAGTAGGCGATGCGCTGCAAAAGCAGGGTGTAGTAGAGCACGGCGCTGCTGTCGGTGCCGACGGTGAGCGGCGTGCCGGGGTAGGGGAGACGCTTGAGGGTGACCACCGGCCCGGACGAGCGGAGGGCCGACGCTTTGCCGTAGAGCGAATCCCATGTCTTCCGGCCCACGATGCCGTCCACCGTCAGCCCGGCGAACCGCTGGTAGGCCCGCACGGCGGCCTCGGTGGCCGCGCCGAAACGGCCATCGATGGAGACAGAGGGGATGCTGCTCTGGTAGGCGCTCATGAGGTAGAGATAGAATTGCAGCTCCCGGACGGCGGTGCCGGTGGAGCCATTGCGCAGCACGCCCGGGTACTCGCCGGGTCGCAGGCTGGGCGAAAGCAGGCGGTTGGCGATGTCGTTGTAGACTTCGTAGAGCTTGTTCCATGTCGTCCGGCCCACGACGCCGTCGCTGGTGAGGCCGAAGTAGGTCTGGAACCGCCGTACGGCCGCTGCGGTAGACGAGCCGAAGATGCCGTCCACGGTGATGTTGTTGAGACTGGAATAGACCGTCCGCGCGATCTTCAGCCAGAACTGCACCAGCCGGACGTTCTGGCCGCTGCTGCCCTGGCGCAGGGCGGTGCCGGGGTAGGCGTTGGGGGTGCCGTTGTCGGACTGGATGCTGCGGAACTGGTCGTACAGTTTGGTCCATGTGGTGAGGCCCACGATGCCGTCCACCGTCAGGCCGTAGAGCCGCTGGAACGCCCGGACAGCCGCCGCTGTGCCGCTGCCGTAGACGCCGTCCACCGTGACAGAGGGGATGCTGCTCTCATACTGAGCCAGCGTACTCAGCCAGAACTGCATCTGCTCTACCTCGCTGCCGGTGGAGCCCTGTTTGAGGACGCTGCTGCCGAAGTTCCATGGGCCGTCCGGGAGGGTGCCGCTGAATGTCTCGCCTTCACTGGTCAGCTCGGCGAGGTCCTTCACCGAGACATAGATATAGCTGATCTTATACCAGGTGCTGCGGCCCACCACGCCGTCGGCGGTGAGGTTGAACTGCTTCTGGAACTTTTTGACCGTCTCGGTCATCTTGCGGCCGAAGATGCCGTCCACCGTCAGCAGGCCGAGGAAGGGATAGTCTTTGGTGATGCGGTTGAGCTGCCGCTGCAGGGTGAACACCGCCGCTCCGGTGCTGCCCTGCCGCAGAGGGCTCCCGGGGTAGCTCTGGGGGATGGACTGGATGTTGTTGGTGCGGATGATCTCGATGTTGCGGCCATAGTAGTATTTGAGGATGCTCAGTGCGCTGCGGCCCTGATTGGCCAGCGTGACCGTCCCCCACTGCTTGAGGCCGGGGCAGGTGACGGATTTTCCGTCGCAGTACTCGGCGTAGTAGGGGTTCACGGTGCCGGTCTTGCGGATATAGGTGTTGAAGATGTCGTCCGTCAGCCGCACCATGACGTCGAACACCGTCCGGCCATGGACGTAGTATTGGTCGTAGCTGGTGGAGTTGGTGATGTTGAAACTGTAGCCCTTGCTGGGGTACCACTCGGTGTAGATGCGGTTGAGAGCCAGCGAGATCTGGCAGTGGATGTTGGCCCGCAGGGCCTGCTCGGGCCACGGGGAGCAAAATAACCCAACTGACCAAAGCTGCCTTTTTATCAAGTGATAATCATAGAACGTAAGCAGTATTCACAAGCATAAACCCTTGAAATGCCTCTGTTATAATGTTACATATACATACTGTATGTGTTGGTATATATACTGTTCAAAAAAGCTGCATCGACTGGCGCAAAGAAATCGGACACGCGCTGCTTTTATGAATCAACATATGAAATTTTATTGAAAATCCATCATGGCGGTGGTAAAATAATCCTATAGTTCTGTCATGCTGTACCGATGCCTTTTTGTGGTATTCGGGAGTGCAGAACGGCAGCTGCCCAAGAGTTGTGAGGGGAACGATTTAATGAACAAAAGAACATTGCACCGCCTTCTTTCTGCATTTGCGGCATTGGTGATAGGTCTATCTGTGCTGACCGGCTGCGGAACAAAAACCGCCGAAAATGTGGAAAAGCAGGAGGATGCTCAGACCATTCAGGTGTATCTGTGGACGAATAACCTGTACGAAACCTATGCGCCTTATATCCAGTCCCAGCTGCCGGATGTAAATATTGAATTCATCGCAGGAAACAACGATTTGGATTTTTACAAGTTTTTGCAGGAGAACGGCGGCCTGCCGGATATCATCACCTGCTGCCGCTTCTCGCTGCACGATGCGGCTCCCTTGAAGGACAGCCTGATGAACCTTGCCTTGACCAACGAAGCGGGCGCTGTGTACAACACCTACCTCAACAGCTTCAAAAACGAGGACGGCAGCGTGAACTGGCTGCCGGTCTGCGCCGATGCCCACGGCTTTGTGGTCAACCGCAGCCTTTTTGAGCAGTACGGGATCCCCCTGCCTACCGATTACGAGAGCTTCGTTTCGGCCTGTCAGGCGTTTGAAAAGGTGGGCATCCGCGGCTTTACCGCCGATTATACCTACGACTACATCTGCATGGAAACGCTGCAGGGGCTTTCCGCTGCCGAGCTTACCACGACTGATGGGCGCAAGTGGCGCACTGCTTACAGCGACCCTGCCAACACCGCACGGGTGGGTCTGGACGACACCGTGTGGCCGGGGGCGTTTGAGCGGATGGCGCAGTTCATTCAGGATGCCCACCTCACGGCAGACGATCTTGCGTTGAATTACGACGATGTGACCAGGATGTTCCGGAACGGAGAAGCTGCCATGTACTTTGGCAGCTCTGCCGGTGTCAAGATGTTTCGGGATGAGGGCATCGACACGATCTTCCTGCCCTTCTTCAGCCAGAACGGCGAAAAGTGGATCATGACCACCCCCTATTTCCAGGTGGCGTTGAACCGTGACCTCGAGCAGGACACCGCGCGCCGCGAAAAAGCCATGAAGGTGCTGAACGTCATGCTCTCCGAGGAGGCGCAGAGCCGCATCGTTGCCGACGGGCAGGACCTGCTGAGCTACAGCCAGAACGTCCCCCTGCGCCTGACCGAGTACATGAAGGACGTGCGCGATGTGGTGGAAGAAAACCACATGTATATCCGCATCGCCTCCAACGATTTCTTTGCCGTCTCCAAGGATGTGGTCTCCAAAATGATCGCGGGCGAGTACACGGCACAGCAGGCCTATCGCGCGTTCAATGCCCAGCTTCTTGCCGAAGAAACGCCTGCCGATGACGAGATCGTGCTGACCTCCGGGAAGAGCTATTCCAATGTCTTCCACGCAAACGGCGGCAGCGCCTCCTTCTCCGTTATGGCGAACACGCTGCGGGGCGTTTATGGCACCGATGTGCTGCTTGCCACCGCAAACAGCTTTACCGGCAGTGTGCTGCGGGCAGATTATAACAAGAAAATGGCCGCTTTCATGATCATGCCCAACGGTCTGATGTCCCGCCAGCGCACCATGACCGGCGCAGAGCTGAAGGAGACCGTCCGCGCCTTTGTGGAGGGCTGCGAGGGCGGGTTTGTGCCCTTCAACCGCGGCTCTCTGCCGGTGGTCAGCGGCATTGCCGTGGAGGTCAAAGAGGCAGGCGGCAGCTATACCCTGACCGGCATCACCCGGAACGGACAGCCGCTGGGGGACGACGACACCGTTACCGTGACCTGTCTGGCAGCGGAAAATCAGATGGAAGCGCTGCTTGCGAGCGAAAGCGGCAGGTCTTTGGACGGAGATACATGGGTAAAAAACAGATGGCGCGATCATCTCTCCGGCGGCGGCGCAGTGCTTGCAGAGCCTGAAAACTACATGACACTGAGGTGAGCGGGATGGAAGACGAAAAGCACAAATCCAAACGAAACTGCCATCCCCGGCAAAAGTGGCTCCCTGTTGCTGCCATCCTTCTTCTGGTCTTGCTGGCAGTCGGTTTCAGTGTTCGGTACATCTCGTTTGTGTCCCAGACCATCTATCAGGAAAGCACCTCGCATCTGGAAGAGGTGCTGCATAAATCCAATAATATGCTGAAAGAGATGGTGCGCAAGAACCTGACCTATCTGCATCTGTACAACGGCTTTCTGGAAACTGCCTCGGATGAGGCCGAAATACAGGCGTATATCGGGGCGGCGCAGCAGGCGACCGGATTTGCCGAATTCTACTTTCTTACCTATGACGGCAACTACATGACCGTGACCGGGGAAACCGGCTATCTTGGCCTGCAGACCAATCTGGACGAAGAGCTTGCCAGCGGTAACGATATTGTGATGAATACGGCTCTGCCCGGCAAAACCCAGATGCTTGCGTTCATCTGTCCCGAAACGCAGGGCAGCTACCGGGGCTTTGCCTACGATGCCGTTGCCATCTCTTATTATAATGATGCGGTGCTGAGATTGCTGGACAGCTCCGCCTTTGAGGGCAATGCCAGCAACTATGTCATCTACCCGGATGGGCGGGTGGTCATCGACAATTCCGTAAACCGCACGGAAACGATCTACAACTTCATTGCGATGCTGCGCGACCATTCCGACCTTTCCGAGGCGCAGATCCTGGATCTGTCCCATGCCTTTGCACAGGGCAGCAGCGGAAACATGAAGGTAAAGCTGGGCGACACCAGTTATTATCTGGTCTACGAGGACACGGCGGTCCAGAGCTGGACGATGCTGGGACTTGTCCCGGTCAAAATCGTCAATGCCAATCTGGATAAGCTGTGGTTCCATACGATACAGATCGCAGCGGGCATCGCCGCAGGTCTTGCGGTGCTGGCCATTCTGCTCATTGTGCGCAGAAGCCATGCCGCACTGCGCCAGAAGAACACCAAGCTCCTGTACCGGGATGAATTGTTCCAGAAGCTCTCGCTGAATGTGGACGACGTTTTCCTGATGTTGGACGCAGAGACCTCCAAGGTGGATTATGTCAGCCCGAACATTGAGCGGCTGCTGGGCATCCCGTGGAGAGAAGTCCGGCAAAATGCCTTCGCGCTGGACAAGCTGGGCGCCCCGGAGCAGGGCAAAAACTTTCTGGATGGGCTTCTCAGCGGGCAGCAGCGGGAATGGGATATCGAGTTTGAGCATCTGGAAACCAAAGAGCGCCGCTGGTTCCATAACATCGCCATAGGCAGCGAGGTGGAGGGCAGGACCAAATACATCCTTGTCATGTCCGACCGCACCGCCGACAAACAGGTGAATCAGGCGCTTTCGGATGCCGTTGCCGCCGCCGAGACGGCCAACCGCGCCAAGAGCACCTTCCTTTCCAATATGTCCCACGACATCCGCACCCCCATGAACGCCATCATCGGCTTTACCACACTGGCGATCAGCAATATCGACGACAAGGAGCGGGTGAAGGATTATCTGGCCAAGACCCTTGCTTCCAGCAACCATCTGCTCTCCCTCATCAACGATGTGCTGGATATGAGCCGCATCGAAAGCGGAAAGCTCCATCTGGAAGAGGTGGAAGTCAACCTTTCGGAGGTGCTGCACGATCTGAAAACCATCGTCAGCGGGCAGATCTACGCAAAACAGCTGGAGCTTTATATGGACGCGATGGATGTGACCGACGAGGATGTCTACTGCGATAAGACCCGGCTGAACCAGATCCTGCTGAACCTGCTGTCCAACGCCATCAAGTTTACCCCGGCGGGCGGCACGGTCTCGGTGCGGGTGCGCCAGCTTGCCGGGCAGGTGCGCGGCTGCGGGCAGTACGAGTTCCGCATCAAGGACAACGGCATCGGCATGAGCCCGGAATTTGCCCAAAAAATCTTTGAGCCGTTTGAGCGGGAGCGCACCTCCACGGTCAGCCGTATCCAGGGCACCGGCCTTGGCATGGCCATCACCAAGAACATCGTGGATATGATGGGCGGCACCATCGAGGTGCAGACAGCGCAGGGCAAGGGCAGCGAGTTTATCATTCGTGTGCCGTTGCGGGTGCAGGCAGAGCACCGCCCGGTGGAAAAGATCGCTGAGCTGGAGGGTCTGAAGGCTCTGGTGGTGGACGACGATTTCAACACCTGCGACAGCGTGACAAAGATGCTGGTCAAGGTGGGAATGCGCGCGGAGTGGACCCTTTCCGGCAAGGAAGCGGTGCTGCGCGCGCGGCAGTCCATCGAGATGAGCGATGCCTACCACGCCTATATCATCGACTGGCGGCTGCCGGATATGAACGGCATCGAGGTCACCCGCCAGATACGCAGCCTGAACGACGATACCCCCATCATCATCCTGACGGCCTACGACTGGTCTGACATTGAGGTGGAGGCAAAGGCCGCCGGTGTGACTGCCTTCTGCGAAAAGCCCATGTTCATGTCCGACCTGCGCGAGACTCTGATGAGCGCTCTCGGCCAGAAGCTGACAGATGCGTCGCAGGAGCTTCTGCCGGAAAAGAACGCCGACTTCCAGGACAGACACATCCTGCTGGTAGAGGACAACGAGCTGAACCGCGAGATCGCGCAGGAGATCCTGCGCGAGTACGGCTTCCGGGTCGATACGGCGGAAAACGGTGCCGCAGCGGTGGAAAAGGTGAGCACCGCAGCGCCGGGCAGCTATGATCTGGTGCTGATGGATGTGCAGATGCCGGTGATGGACGGCTACACCGCCACCCGGAAGATCCGCGCACTGGATGACCCTGCCCGGGCAAAGCTCCCCATCCTTGCCATGACCGCCAACGCCTTCGACGAGGACCGCCGCAACGCATTGGAAAGCGGCATGAACGGCTTTTTGTCCAAGCCCATCGTGATCGGCGACCTCGTGCAGGAGCTGCGCGAAATTTTGTGAGCCAAACGCCTGTCAGACAGAAAAGAAATAAAGCACCCGCAGCATTCGCTTCCAGAGGTCAAGAGCCTCTGCGAAGCCTGCTGCGGGTGCTTTTGCTTTTGTCGGCTGGCAGCCGTTATGATTTCAGTACATCTGCGAGGACCTGCAGCAGATGCGGAATATCCAGCGGCTTTGCAATGTGGCCGTCCATACCGGCCTTCAATGCATTCTGACGGTCTTCTTCAAAGGCGTTTGCCGTCATTGCAAAGATGGGAATGCCTGCCTTTGCAGCATCCGGCAGGGCGCGGATCTGCCGCGTTGCCTCGTAACCGTCCATCTTGGGCATCTGGATGTCCATTAAGATCAAATCGTACTGCCCGGGGGCCGCCTGCTTCATCTTCTGGACAGCGATCTCGCCATCCTCAGCAGTGTCTACCGCAAAGCCCGCTTCCTTCAGGATCTCCAGCGCGAGCTCGCGGTTCAAGGCATTGTCCTCCACCAGCAAAAGCTTCTTTCCCTTGAGCTCGGCGGCATCTGGCTGCGCTGGCTTACAGGCAGGCTCTGCACCGTACGGTTCTGCCAGAACTCTGCGCAGTTCGGAAAGGAACAGCGGCTTTTCGCAGAAGGCGGTCACTCCGGCAGCGCGGGCTTCCTCTTCAATATCCGTCCAATCGTAGGCCGTCAGAATGATGATAGGGCAGCTTTTCCCGATCACCTTGCGGATCTGCCGCACGACCTCGATGCCGTTCATATCGGGGATGAGCCAGTCGATGATGTAGACGCTGAATTCGTCGCCCTGCTCCATGGCGTATCGGGTGCGGATCACCGCTTCCCGGCCGGAGATCGTCCACTCCGGCCGCATCCCGATCTTGGACAGCATGGTGCTGACGCTCAGGCAGGTGTCGGTATCGTCGTCTGCTACCAATGCGCGCAGCCCTTCCAGCTGCGGGAGCTGCTTGGGCTCCACCCTTTGTCCGCTGAGTGCGAAGCAGAGATCTACGATGAATTCGCTGCCCTTGCCCGGTTCACTTTCGATCGCGATGGTGCCGCCCATCATATCCACAATGTTCTTGGTGATGGACATGCCCAGGCCGGTACCCTGAATGCCGCTGACGGTGGAGCTTTCCTCCCGGCTGAACGCCTCAAAGATGTGCTTCTGGAACGCTTCGCTCATACCAATGCCATTGTCCTTGATGCGGAACTCATAGCAGCCACGGCCCTTGGGCGCACCGTTCTTCTGGGCGATGCGGATGCTGATCGTACCGCCTGTGGGAGTGAACTTGATGGCGTTGGACAAAATGTTCAGCAGGATCTGGTTCAGCCGCAGCGGGTCGGTGATGATGTCCTCGTTCTCCACGTCCATGGTATCGATGAAAAGCGACAGCCGCTTTGCCGAAACATCGGGTTGAATGATGGAGCGCACATCGTGGACGAGGTCCGGCAGATGCACCGCTTTCTCTTCAATTTTTACTTTTCCGCTCTCGATGCGGCTCATATCCAGCACATCATTGATGAGGGAAAGCAGATGCTGGCTGGAGGTAGAGATCTTTTTCAGGTAGTCCAGCACCTGCTCCTTATTATCAATATGGGTCGCAGCCAGCGAGGTGAAGCCGATGATGGCGTTCATGGGGGTGCGGATATCGTGGCTCATATTGAACAGGAACTCCCGCTTGGCACGGTTTGCCGCACCCTCGTGCTGGAGTGCGATCTCCAGTTTGCGGTTCTGTTCCTCCAGCTGAGCCTGATACTTCTTCTCCTGCTCTTTCTTCTGCTGCTCCATCTCCTGCACGGAGCGTCTGCGCAGCACCCGAAGGACCATTACAAGCAGGATGTAACCGGCCAGCGCCATCAAAATCAACGGAAACGATTCACGGAAGACGGATCTTTCATCCGTATACGCGTAGAGATCGAAAGACCTTCCGTGGCAGTACATTCCAACATAGCAGCCGGAGCCGTTCCAATCGTGGGTATGGGTCAGTGTTTCGGCAGCCCCGGCTTTGCGGATCTCCCGCACCGGCAGACTGTCCGCAGCATCCTGCCCGATGAGCTCCGGGCGGTTGGAGGCAATGACCTGATTGTTCTGCACGATGAACAATGTGCCGCTGGTCTCAACCGAGTAGCCGTCCAGTACGCTCTGGATGGACAAGGCCGTTCCCTCTACAAATTCTGCCGGGGTATAGCGGTAGGCAAGCAGGATGACCTCTTTGCTTTCTGCCCGGTGTGCCGCAACATCCACGGCAGACCCATCCTCCAGCAGGATCCGCTTCAGATAGGTCTTTTGTGGGTAAGAGAAAACGTCCAGAACGGCATCATTCTTGAGCGGTTCTCCAAACCGGGCATAGCCGATGCCGTTGGTTGTGGATTCGCACAGGAGCGTACCGTCCGGGGCCAGAACCGAAATGCCTGTGAGCCAGAGCAGCTCTGCCTGCCTGCTCAGGCACTGCGGGTCGGAAAGGTCGAGCGCAGGGTCCTGTGCCAGCTGATGCACCGATACCGCCGTGCGGCGGAGCGCTTTGGCCACGACCGTATCGTTGTGCTTTTCAAAGCTGGTGGACTGGGATTTGACAAAATCAAGGATCTGGCAGAAACGAGCCTCCGTTGCACGCAGTGCCTGCCAACTCGAGAAAAAAACGACGCCGGCCATAAAAAGCACGCCGATGACCAGATAGAGCCCCCATCTCCATGTATCTGAGATGGTTCTGTTTTTACATGCCAATGGTGTCCACCTCCAGATACTGCGAAGCATGTTCAAGATACTTGCCAAGGATCTGCTCCAGTGTGCCGTCTGTGCGCATCTGCGCAAGAACAGCGTTCAGCTGGATGTCCAGCCCGCGGCTGTCGTTTTTGGCAAAGGCGATGCCCAGCCCGGTGACCAGCAGCGGTTCTTCGAGGATGCGGAACTCCACGGAATTGTCCTTCATGTATTGCAGGATGGCCGTCTCATGGGCAGCGATGGCATCCACATAGCCGCAGGCCAGCATCGCATACTGCACGCTGCGGTCTTCGGTGCTGAACACCTCGACGGTCTGCGGGATGCGCGGGTCGGAGCCGCTGAGAAAGATCTCCTCCGGCTTGCCGGTGCTCTGCACGGCGATGGTCTTTCCGGCAAGGTCGCCGAGTGTCCGGATGCTGCTGTCGGCATCCACCGCAGCCACCTGACGGCTCACCATGTAGGGTCCCGCCCAGCGGTATACCTCCTCGCGCCCATCCATGGAAAAGCAGCCCCAGATGCAGTCGATGGTGCCGCTTTCCACCAGAGCTGTTTTTTGCTCCCAATCGATCGGTTCAAACCGGGCAGCATATCCCATGCGGCGGAACGCTTCGGTGGCGATCTCCACGTCGATCCCGGCGGGAACGCCGTCATTGTTCAGATAAATATAGGGCGGATAGGTATCGCTTCCCACAATGAGCTGCGGAAGACTGCTGTCCTTCGCGTTCGTTCCGCCGCAGGAAGTCAGACTGCCGACGGCAGCAGATGCCGCCAGCAGGGTGCAGCCGCGCAGAAATGCACGGCGTGAGATTCTATGTTTCATTTGGGCTTTTTGTTCTCCTGTTTTATTGCATCCATTGCTCAGTTGCGCTGCTGTAATTCTTCTTTCAGGTCAGCCTGAATATCCGTCAGGCACTGCAGCAGCAGCGGGTTGAACGCTCCGCACTCGCCGTTCAGGATCATCTGCACGGCTTTTTCGTGGGAGAAGGCTTTTTTGTAGCAGCGTTCGCTGGTCAGTGCATCGTACACATCAGCCAGCGAGACCAGTTGTGCGCTGATGGGGATCTCATCGCCCTTCAGCCCATCCGGGTAGCCGCGCCCATCCCAGCGTTCGTGGTGCCAGCGGGCGATCTCGTAGGCCGTTTGCAGCAGCGGCTGCTCTGCAAAATTATCCAGATCATGCAGCATCTGGGCTCCCAGCATGCTGTGGGTCTTCATGACCTCGAATTCCTCCGGGGTCAGTCTGCCGGGCTTGTTGAGGATCTTTTCGTCAATGCCGATTTTTCCGATGTCGTGCAGGGCGGAAGCCAGCGGGATCATATCCTGCTGTTCCGCAGTGATAGAGGATCTGCTGCTGCTCTCCAACAGACGGCGGAGCAGCAGCTCGGTGATGATACGGATGTGCCGCACATGGGCGCCGCTTTCGCCGTTGCGGAATTCTACGATATGGCTCAGTACACCCACCAGCATATCCGTGTTATTCTCACGGGCGCGGATCTGCTCAGAGACCATCTGCACCAGCCGCCGCTGCTTGGCGTACAGCTTGATGGTGTTGGTCACACGGCGGTACACGATACGAGCATCGAAGGGGCGATTGACATAATCACTTGCGCCCAGCTCATAGGAACGCCGGATCGTCGCATCGGAGTCCTCGCTGGAGATCATAATGACCGGGATATCCTCGATGGTGTGGTCGGCATTCATGGCTTTCAGCACTTCAAAGCCGTCCATAACGGGCATATTGATGTCCAGCAGCACCAGTGCAATGTTTCCGGCTTCTGCCTGCAATTTTTCCATGCATTCTCGTCCGTTTTCTGCTTCCAGAATGTGGTAACTATCCCTCAGGATCTCTGTCAGCATCATGCGGTTCATTGCGGAGTCATCCACAAGTAAGATCTGTGACTTGTTCTGCAAAAGTTTTTCCAAAGCCGCCATGTCATGCCCCGGAACCTCCACCATGACGGCATTCTTGCGGCACTTTGCCTGATACATCAGCCGGTCTGCCCGGCGAACGATGTTATCCATCGGGTCGGCGAGGGACTGTATCGCTCCGCCAATGCTCAGCGAGATACGGAAATGCGAATAGCCGGGTACAGATGCCATCTGCGCGGCGGTGCAGATCTGTTCCAGTTTGGTCTGCAAACAGTCTCCCGGAATGCCGGGCAGCACCAGCAGAAATTCGTCTCCGCCATAGCGGATGAGCAGGTCCGACTTCCGGATGCAGGACTGGATAGCGTTTGCCACCGTTTTCAGTGCCATATCTCCGGCGTAATGTCCATAGGTATCGTTGCAGATCTTGAAATCGTCCACATCCATCAGTGCGACACCCGCCGGGCCGGTGGATTTACGGACAACTTCTTCGTAATAGCGGCGGTTATAAATTCCTGTCAGCGGATCCCGATAAAGCTCGTCTTTGAGCTGCTGCTCCCGTGCGGCGCGCTGTCGGGCTGTTTCGTCCTCCGATACTTTCTGATTTTCGGTCAGTTGTTTCAGCGCCTGCTCCGCTGCGGCAAGAGCGGTTTCCTGTTGATGAAGTTTTTTCAACAGCTGCTGCTCACGCGCTTTGTAATATTCCTCGATCTCGGAAAGTGTATTCACGTTCTGACCCTCTTCTACATCATTTACATCATTTGTGTGTTTCATCTGCGGAAACGCGCTTTTCCACTATTTTTTAATGGGGAGGGGTAACGCGGAAGCGTTTTACGGTCTGTTCCAGTGCTGCAATGTCCACGGGTTTGGAGAGATGTTCATCCATGCCGGCTTCCTTGCTCTTTTGCATATCCTCAAGGAAGGCGTTGGCGGTCATGGCAAGGATGGGGATGATCCTGCCCAGCGGATTTTCGCCATTGCGGATGCGGCGGGTGGCCTCCAGGCCGTCCATCATCGGCATCTGCACGTCCATCAAAATCATGTCGTACTCGCCGGGCTTGACGCTGGCAAAGGCATCCACGATCTCCTGACCGTTGGAGCAGACGGTGCAGCTTGCACCCTTGGATTCCAGCAGCATTTCCAGGATCTCGGCGTTGATGGCGTTATCCTCGGCGCAGAGGAACTTCATGCCGGACAGGGGAGAAGTTTCTTCTGCTTCCTCCGGCAGAGCCTGCACCTTCTGCGCATGATCCGATTCCGTATCAATGGGAAATTCCAGCACGACCTCAAAGCGGGTACCCCTGCCGGGGGCGCTCTCCACGCTGATGGAGCCGCCCATCAGGTCTACGATGCTCTTGGTGATGGCCATGCCAAGGCCGGTGCCCTGCACCTTGTTGGTGCCGGATTTTTCCTCGCGGGTAAAGGGGTCAAAAAGGGTCTTTTGGAACTCCTCGCTCATGCCGATGCCGTCATCCTGCACCACAAAGCGGTACCGGGCGAAGTGCTCGTTCCGGGGCAGCTCCTCCACCTCCAACCGGATGTGTCCGCCTTGGGGCGTATATTTGACCGCGTTGGAGAGGATGTTCATCAGCACCTGATTCAGGCGGTTGGGGTCCGCCAGTACGTTTTCGTGCTGCAGATGGGTGTTTACCGTAAAGGTCTGGCGGCGCTGGCCTGCCTGCTGACGGATGATGCTGTCCAGCTGGCTGACCTGCTGGGGCAGGTTCATTTTTTCCACATTCAGGGTGGTCTTGCCGCTCTCGATGCGGCTCATATCCAGAATATCATTGATGATGCCCAGCAGCAGCTGACCGGAGCTTTCCAGCTTGCCCAGATGTTCGGCCAGCTTTTCCGGCTGGTGCAGCTCGTTTTTCATCAGGGTGGTAATGCCGATGATGGCGTTCATGGGGGTACGGATGTCGTGGCTCATGTTGGAGAGGAAGTCCGTCTTGGCCTTGCTGGCGCGCTCTGCGGACTGTAACGCCTCTGCGGCAGCATCCTGCGCCTGCCGCAGCTCATCGTTTACCTGCGTCAGATGGATGTTGTATTGTTCCAGACGGAGGTTCGCTTCTTTTTCAGCCCGAAGCTCCTGCTGCTGCTTTTGCCGCAGGAGAAACCAGCCGACGAAAACTGTTATGACCGAGAACACCATCGCAATGACGATGATGATGACCATGACGATGTTGACCAGCTTCTGCGTATTCACGGCCACATATTCTGCCGGAACAAGGAACGCCAGTGTCCACTGGGCGTTTTCCATCTGCTTCAGGGCGTAGAAATACTCAGTCCCATCCAGCACGGCGTTGGAATAGCAGGAGCCTGTGCGGGCAAGCCGCTCCTTTGCCCCCGCAAAGGAAGAGTCGTGTAGATAGGACATCCGGGAGAGGACGGTGTATACGTTGTGTCCCTTCAGCAGCTCGGTGTCATTGGCGTTGAACAGCTTGAAGCCATCGTTATCCAGCACATAGACGCTGTTGTTGTTTTCGTAGGCGTCACAGCGGAAATAATCGTTCAGCTGGGTCATGCTCTGGGAGATGCCGAAGTAGCGCAGGGTGATCGCTTTCTCTCCGCTTTGCAGTGTGATGGGGGTGGAGAGCTGTTCCAGAAACACCATCCGGGAGTCGTCCTTGGTCAGCGAGTTGGAAACATAGCTGACCCGCTCCGGTGCGCTTTCCAGATAGTTCATTCCCCGCAGCAGCCCCATGCGGCCATACTCGGTATAATAATGTCCGGCAGTATCCACGGCTACCAGTTCGATCTGTTTTTCATGGTAATTGGAAAGCTCCGACAGCTTTTTCAGATAGCGGTAGAGGTCGGTATCGGTCTCCAGCGGGCTGTTGTACAAATAATTACACTGCACATCCACCTCGTCCCAGTGGGTGTCGATGACATCTTCCAGACTGCGGAACATCTGGTGGGTGACTTCCTCCATCTGGCTCAGCCGCTCATGGTAGACAAGGTTCTGGATGTAGGTCTGGCTCATGACAAAAAGGGTCAGGAGCGACACGATGATGACAAAGCCGAAGCCGCCAAACAGCCTTTTATAGATTTTGTTGTTCACATCCGGTATCTCCTGTCCGTTTTGTTCAGCTCCATGCGGTATCTGCCCGGCTGATGGTGGTGTATGCGCCAAAGAAGGCTTTTGCGGCGTCCATGCCCACCACGCCGCTGTCTGTGACCGTGGTCTCCGCAGCCAACTGGTCGCTCACACCGCAGATTGCAACCTGATAGGTTTTGTCCGCCTCCGGCTGCACCGGGCTTACCAGCACATAGGGGTAGCCCTTGCCGTTGCCGTAGGCATCGTAACCAGAAGCAAGCAGGCCGCTGATCTGCTGCCCGGTCAGGGAAACGGTCTGGATGGTGCGGTTCCAGCCGGTGGGCAGAATGACCGAAAGGTCGTAATCCGTAATATCCTTGGCGTACAGCTTGGCCGCTACGCCGTGGTGGTTCTGCTCGGTGGGGTTGCCGGGGATCCATGTGCTCAGCGAGACCAGCGCAAGGTCGCTGCCGGTGGCCTGTGCAAAGCAGCGCCCCACCAGCATGGCGCAGTCCTCCTGCGAAAGCTCCTCCGTAACGGTAGTGATGACATCCGGGGTGTCGTTCACCACACTGTCCTGATCCTCGTCCAGCTGACGGATGACATCCTCCATGGTGGCATTGCCCTTGATGAAATCCAGCATTTTAAGGCCGGTGGTCACGATGGTGTTTTCCCAGCCGGAATAGATAAAGGGCGCGGTGTTGCCCACGTTCAGGGCATCGGCGATGTCGGCATAGTAGGTACCGTCCGCTTTTGCGTCCTTAAAGGGCAGCAGGCTGCTTTTCAGCGCCGTTGCGGGCTGCAGAGCGCTGGTGCCTGCGACGGTGGAAAGCACACGCATCACCTTGAGCGCATCCTCCAGCTTCTGGGGGTCCTGCTCCAGCTTTTTATTCAGACCGTAGAAGCGGTTCACATTCAGAACAAAAACGTTCTGGGTGCCGTCCTCCGAGAGAAACGGCATCAGCCCGTATTTATCGGCGTTGCCGTCTGCCTCCACAATGCCGTTGGTGTTTCCGATCAAAAACAGGGTGTTCCCCTCGGTCATCCTCTGCCGGGTCACATTGTCGTCAAGAGCGTCGCCGGAGTCGTTCAGCATCCCGATATCCTTCCACTTCTGGACATAGGCCATCGCATGCATCATGCCGGGGGTATTGCTGACATTTGCCTTACCGGACAGATAATCCCGCTGCCACAGCCTGCCGTCCAGTGTGCCGAGGAAATCGGCTTCCGCAATGTTGCACAGGTACTGGAAACCGTAGCCCGGATACTGGATCTGCGGCAGACAGAGATCGACCCCGGCTTCCTTTGCCTTTGCAGCCAGTTCTTCCAGCTCCGTGAAAGAATTGGGCAGCTCCCAGCCGTATTTCTTCAGCAGGGTCTTGTTGTAGGTGATGCCGTAGCAGTTGTAGGTCGAGGGCAGCAGGTAGATGGCACCGTTGTCGAACACGTCCTGCAGGCGGGACTCCACATAGTTATCCGTAAAATCGTAGCCGGAAAGGTCCAGCAGCTTGTCGGAGACCAGATCGGTCCGGGGGTCGTAGTAGGTCAAGGTGCAGACGTCCGGCAGGTCGCCCGCCGCAAACATATTCTGCAGACAGGTGGTGGTGTTATCGCCGCTGTAGGGCACGACCTCGATGTTCACTTCTGGGTAAACGCTGTGTACCTGCTCAATAAAGGCTTCTATCTCCTTATAAGGTGCCATAAAGGTGATGGCTTCGTGAGCATCGTCTTTTTTAGCCGTTTCGGTCTTAGTGCCGCCGCAGGCGGTCAGTGCTGCCGCTGCCGCAGTAATGCCGCAGACCTGCAAAAACGAGCGGCGGGAGATCTTTTTCATCATATAAATATACTTTCTCACATTTTCGGAAAGCAATACTGCGCAGGTGCAGTAGCGCAGTGCTGCCTTAGCGATTCTTACACATCCCACAGGAACTCCGGCGCTTGCGGCCTGTCCGCACGGGGCTTTGCGCCGAGTTTCCATAAAATGACAGTATAATTGTACCATTGCGGCAAAGGCGTTTCAAGTTGATTTTGAACGTCTTGCAATATTTTGCATGAAAAATATGGAAAGTTCTGAATTTCGCTGGCTGGAAATAGACTGAAGTGACACATATCACGACCAGATGGACCGAAAAGGGGGATTCGATGAAAAAAACTCCTTTTATTCTGCACGAAAAATTTCGCTCGGACAACAACGAACAGCGCAAAGAACGGTTTCAAAAGGAATTTGAGCGATATATCATCAATGGATTGCTCAATGCCGTTCCTTCAAGATCCTGTGCCTGATGCGGCATCCCTGAATTGGAAGGAGAGACGCGTTATGCTGCGCATGGATGCTCGTGTACAAAAAGAGGGGGGCAGATCATGAAAGCAGCAATTTATTGCCGCCTGAGCAAAGAAGATGAAGATAAAATTGGTGAATCGGAGAGCATTCAGAATCAAAAGTCGATGCTGCTCCAGTACGCCCTGGAGAACGGATTTGATATTTACCAGATCTATTCGGATGAGGACTATTCCGGCATCGACCGGAACCGTCCGGCATTCAACGCGATGATCGAAGCAGCCAGTGAGCACAAGTTTGACGTGGTACTGGCCAAAACGCAATCCCGTTTCACCCGTGACATGGAGCTCGTGGAAAAGTATCTGCACGGAAAGTTCATGGAGTGGGGCGTCCGCTTCATTGCGGTGGTAGACCATGTGGATACCAACGATACCGCGAACAAAAAATCCCGCCAGATCAACGGCCTGATCAACGAGTGGTATCTGGAAGATCTGTCCACCAATGTCCGCTCGGTGCTTGACCACAAGCGGAAAGAGGGGCTGTTCATCGGCTCTTTTGCGCGGTATGGATACTGCAAAGACCCAAATGCAAAAGGAAAACTCATCATCGACCCGGAAGCGGCCGACGTGGTAAGGCGGATCTTTTCCATGGCTCTTAACGGGATCGGCGCACACAGGATCGTACGCATCCTGAATGACGAAAAAATTCCAAGCCCAACGGCCTATAAGCAGCTGCATGGCATCCATTACCGCAGTGCATTAAAGAATACAAATGCGGCTCTTTGGAGCAGTCCCACCGTATATCAAATATTACATGATCAGCTTTATATCGGAAATATGGTGCAGGGAAAGCATAAAAAGATAAGTTACAAGTCTGAAAAGACGATTTGGATGCCAAAATCGCAGTGGATCGTTGTAGAAAATACACATGAAGCGATCATTGAGCGGGAAATGTTTGAAACGGTCCAGAGGATGATACAGGAGCGCACCCGGAGCGGCGAGAAGGGAATGATCCATCCGCTGGCAAAAAAGGTGGTTTGTGGATGCTGTGGCAGCTGCATGGAGCAGACTGGCCGTCAGCCGAGAGCGGATGGAACCCAAAGACGCTATGTTCGCTGCCGGATGCACCAGCGCGCACCGGAAGTGTGCGGCAACAGGACCTGTACCGATATGGACGCGTTGGAGAATGCGGTACTGGAACGTATCCGGGCGTATGCGGCAGACTATTTTGACCCTGAAAAAGTTACCCTTCCAGAACAGGATGACCCCATCCGGCGGCGAGAGCAGGCCAGGCGCGACGAGCTGAAGCGGTTGAAGAGCGAAGCAGCCCGGCGGCGCAAGGCCATGCAGGAGCTGTATCTGGATAAGGTGTCAGGCTTGATCGATGCCGCTCAGTTTTCTGAAATGAACCAGACCTTTCTGGAAGAAGTGAAAAAGGCAGAGACCCGGATCGATACATTGGAAACGGAACTGGACCAACAGCAGGAAGAGACCGGTGGAGTCCAGACGCAGAGGCAGCGTGTCCGTGAACTGGCACAGGTTTCGCAGCTGACCCGCGAACTTGTTGTGCTGTTGGTCCATCGGGTCATCGTCAGCCCAAAAGATCCGCTTACCGGAGAACAAAAAATCACGATCGAATGGAATTTCTGAGCCGGCAGGCAGTCTAGCTGCCCCGCTGGGCTGTTTTCGTCAGCCCAGGTCGGATACACCTCACTGGACGCCACGTTGGCGATATAGCTGCGGAACGAGACGGTGACGTTCCGGGCCGAGGCGGCGGGCTTGCCGAGGTGGACGGTGATGTTCTTGGGGATGATGACCCGGTCCAGCACCCGCGGCGTACAGGCGAGGAACGGGTTCGGGCCGCTGCCGCCGTCGCCGGTGAAGAGGCTGTGGGGCGGGATGACGATGGGGACGTTGGGGGTGTCCCGTATCTCTTCCGTGTCGGGTATCATCTCGGGCTGGGCCAGCGTCACCTGCCCGGGAAAGACCTGCACGCCCTGGATGCGGACGGTGCGGTAGCCGGTCTTGGAGGCCACAAGGCTGCAGACCGCGTAGGGGGGCTGCGTGGTGTTGTTCTCGTCCAGCGAGAGAGCACAGGCGGGGGTGGTAAGGGTGACATCGTCGGCGTTGCCTTCGGCGTCGGTCAGGCGGGTGGCGGTGAAGCCGTTGCCGCTGACGGTGACGGTCACACCCTCGACAGGGCTGGACTGACGGGCCGCAAAGGCCTGAATGCGCAGAATTCCGGTAGCCATACAAAAACTCTCCTTTGCTTGAAATCAAGATAAGGCTCGGTACAGCCTATTCCGCCGGGAGAGAATGGGTGAATCCTCTTGGCTTTTCGGGGCGGGGAGAGTATACTGGGATCAGCAAAACACACACGAAAAGGAGTGCATACAAATGCAGGCGACCATTCAAAACGAATTTCTGAGCCTTACGGTGGACACGCACGGTGCCGAGGCCGTCAGCCTGAAGAACGCGGCGGGGGAGGAGCTGCTCTGGCAGGCCGACCCGGCGGTCTGGGAGCGCCACGCGCCCATCCTCTTCCCGTGGACGGGCAAGCTCAAGGACGGCAGCTTCACCCATGGCGGCAAGACCTACAAGGGCGGCCAGCACGGTTTTGCCCGGGACGTGGAGCACACCCTGCTGAAGGCAGAGGGCGACACCATCCAGCTCGAGCTGCGCCCGGATGAGGCCATGAAGGCGGAAAAGTTCCCCTTCGACTTCCTGCTCACCAGCACCTTCCGGCTGGACGGAAAGACCCTTCACCACACCCTCACCGTCTCGAACCCCGGCGCCGAAGAGCTGCGGTTCGGCATCGGCTACCACCCGGCCTTTCAGGTGCCGTTCGATGACAGCCACACCGTCGAGGACTACGAGTTCCGCTTCGACCGGCCTGAGAGCCCGGTCATCCTCGACGCCAGCGGGGGCGGTCTGCTGACGGGCAAATGCTACTACCAGTGGAAGAACCAGCAGGCCATCCAGCTGACCAACGACCTCTTCGACAACGACAGCTTCTGCATGGCGGGCCTGCGCACCAGGACGCTGGGCATCTACGAGAAGGACACGGGTCGCAGCATCGTCTGCGATGTGGCCGGCTTCCCCTATACCCTCATCTGGTCGGCCCTGTCCAAGCCGCTGCGCTTCGTCTGCATCGAGCCGTGGAACTCTCTGCCCGCCTCGGTGGACGATCCGCAGGAGTGGGAGCAGCGTGCCGCCGCGGCCTGCCTCGCCCCCGGTGAGGAGTGGAGCACGACCCTCAGCACGACCTTCGACCGCTGAACCGCAAGCAAAAAGGGAGGCGCCCCGGCGGGGTGCCTCCCTCTTTTTGTGCGATAAAATTTACAGAGCCTTGATGGCGGTCTTGATGCGCTGAGCGGCCTCTTTGGTCTTTTCGGCGTCACCGAAAGCGGTCAGGCGGAAGTAGCCCTCGCCGCACTCGCCGAAGCCCACGCCCGGGGTGCCGACGACGCCGCAGTTCTCCAGCAGCCAGTCGAAGAACTCCCAGCTCTTCATGCTGCCGGGGCAGCGCAGCCAGATGTAGGGGCTGTTCTTGCCGCCGCAGTACCACACGCCGCACTCGTCCAGAGCGTCGGCGATGACCTTGGCGTTCTTGCGGTAGTAGTCGAGGTTGTGCTGGATCTCAGCCATGCCGCTCTCGGTAAAGACGGCGGCAGCGCCGCGCTGTACAACATAAGGCACACCGTTGAACTTGGTGGTCTGGCGGCGCAGCCAGAGCTTGTTGATGTTCATGCCGTCACGCTCCAGCTCTTTCGGCACGACGGTGTAGCCGCAGCGGGTGCCGGTGAAGCCTGCGATCTTGGAGAAGGAGCAGATCTCGATGGCGCACTCGCGGGCGCCCTCGATCTCGAAGATGCTGCGGGCCAGCTCGCCGTCGGAGATGAAGCACTCGTAAGCGGCGTCGTAGAGGATGATAGCGTTGTTCTTTCTGGCGTACTCCACCCATGCCTTGAGCTGGTCGCGGGTGTAGGCAGCGCCGGTGGGGTTGTTGGGGCTGCAGATGTAGATGATGTCAGCCTTCACGCTGTCGTCGGGCATCCCGAGGAAGCCGTTCTCCTGACTGGTGCGTCCATAGATGATCTTGCGGCCATCGGTGACGTTGTCGTCCACATAGGTGGGGTAGACGGGGTCCGGCACGAGGACGGTGTTGTCCACATCGAACAGGCCCAGCACATTGGCGAGGTCGCTCTTTGCACCGTCGGAGATGAAGATCTCGTCCTCGTCCAGCTTGGTGCCGCGGCCTGCGTAGTAGCCCTGAATGGCCTGCTTGAGGAAGGGGTAGCCCTGCTCGGGGCCGTAGCCGTGGAAGCCTTCCTTCGTACCCATCTCGGTGACGGCGTCATGCATGGCGTCCACGACGCACTTGGCCAGCGGCTGGGTCACATCGCCGATGCCCAGACGGATGATCTCCTTCTCGGGGTGTGCCTCCTGATAGGCGGCGACCTTGTGGGCAATGTCCACAAAAAGGTAGCTGGCCTTCAGCTCATTGTAATGTTTGTTCATTTTCATGATACTTTCCCTCAATTCTTTCTTTATAAGTGGCTTGCCCTCTCAGGCCGCTCCCTCAGAGGGAGTGCCAAAAACATAACGGAGAGGGCAGGGATGCTTAAACTTCAGTGACGCCTTCGCATACGGTGACAGCGCTGCCGGTCATCAGCAGTTTTTTGCCCGGCAGCACCCGGATGATGAGCTCACCGCCGCGCAGCTGGACGTGGACGTCCTCCCCGGCGGGGCAGACGCCCAGCTCGGTCAGCGCCGCCACGGTGGCACAGGTGCCGGTGCCGCAGGCCCAGGTCTCGCCGCTGCCCCGCTCCCACACCCGCATTTTCAGGTGGGTGGAGTCCACCACCTGCACGAACTCGGTGTTGATCCGCTCCGGGAAGTTCGGGTGCTTCTCGAACGCCGGGCCGATGTCCTCGAGCTTCAGGCTGTCCACATCGTCCACGACGGTGACGCAGTGGGGGTTGCCCACGCTGATGCAGGCGACACGCCAGGTCCTGCCCTCCACGGTGAGGGGGCAGTCCACCAGCGGGCCTTCGCCCATATTCACGGCGGGCAGAGCCGCCGCCATGGCGGAGTATCCGCCCATCTCCACCTGCCAGAGCCGGCGGCCCTTGCGGGTGATGGTCTTAGGGCCGCTGCCCGTGTCCACGACGAGCGTCTCTTTGGCGACGCCGTGGGTGTAGAGCCACTCGGCCACGCAGCGTACGCCGTTGCCGCACATCTGGGCCTCGCTGCCGTCGGCGTTGAAGATGCGCATCCGTCCGTCTGCGCCGGCCGTCACCGGGGCGCAGATGCAGATGATTCCGTCCGCGCCGATGGAAAAGTGGCGGCGGGAGAGGTCCTGCGAAAGGGCTGCGATGTTTTCCGGCACACCGCTTTCGCGGCAGTCGAGATAGATATAATCGTTGGCACAGCCCTGCATTTTGGTGAATGAAAGCTTCATGTTGAAAACTCCTTTGGGGCTGCTGGTCAGTCCCCATAAACTTGCTACTCTATAATGATAAGAAAATAGCCCCCTTCTGTCAAGCAGAAAAGGGGCGGCAGAGAGATTTTGAACGGAATTTTTGCCCGGAAAATTATGCCGGAAGCAAAACGGGGCTTGACAATAAGCATATCATGGGATATAAAGAAAGAGAGCGTTCTGCGCAGGGAGACAGTCTGCCCGCCAAAGGGGAGGCGGGAAGGGCTGCCACGGTCTGCGCAGCGTGAAGATGCGAAATTAAAGCAAAAGGAGACCGCTATCATGGATACGTTTGAGAAGATCCGCGCACTGCTGGCAGAACAGCTGGACATCGACCCCGCTAAGATCACGATGGACAGTGACATTATGGGCGATTTTGAGGCCGACAGCCTCGACATCGTGGATATGGTGATGACGCTGGAGGATGAGTTTGGCATCGAGGTGCCGGACGACGCCATCGAGAACCTGCGCACGGTGGGTGATGTGGTGAAGTTTGTGGACAGCCACAAGGGCTGAGCGACCAACAAGCAAAAAAGCCCCGCATCCGCGCCTCTGCACACGGCAGAGTAGGCGGCGGGGCTTTATATATGGGTTCGTGCGGAACGATGAGCGTTTGGCGCACGGCCTTGGGAGGATAAGATTAAAATGGCAAAAGACAACAAAAAGCTCGTACAGGCGATCACCAGTCAGGAGGAGAACTTCGCACAGTGGTATACCGACATCTGCGTCAAGGCAGAGCTGGTCGAGTATTCCAGTGTGAAGGGTTTCATCATTCTGCGCCCCTATGGTCAGGCGATCTGGGAGCTCATCCAGAAGGATATGGATGCCCGCTTCAAGGCCACCGGCCATGAGAACGTGGCAATGCCCGTGCTGATCCCTGAGAGCCTGCTGCAGAAGGAAGGCGAGCTGGTCAATGGCTTCGCGCCGGAGGTGGCGTGGGTCACGATGGGCGGCTCCGACAAGCTGGAAGAGCGTCTGGCTGTCCGCCCCACCAGCGAGACCATGTTCTGCGACCACTGGTCCCGGGTGCTGCACAGCTACCGCGAGCTGCCCATGAAGTACAACCAGTGGTGCAGCGTCGTGCGCTGGGAGAAGACCACCCGTCCCTTCCTGCGCAGCCGCGAGTTCTGGTGGCAGGAGGGCCACACCATCCACGAGACTGCCGCCGAGGCTGAGGCTGAGACCCAGCAGCAGCTGAACTGCTACGCAGACGTCTGCGAGCAGGATCTGGCCATCCCTGTTGTCAAGGGCCGCAAGACCGATAAGGAGAAGTTCGCCGGTGCGGAGGCTACCTACACCATCGAGGCCATGATGAAGGACGGCAAGGCCCTGCAGAGCGGCACCAGCCACTACTTCGGCGATAAGTTCAGCAAGGCTTACGACGTGACCTTTACCGGCCGCGACAACCAGCTGCATCATCCGTTCCAGACCAGCTGGGGCGTTTCCACCCGTCTGGTGGGCGCTATCATCATGACCCACGGCGACGACGACGGCCTCATCCTGCCCCCGGCTGTCGCCCCCATCCAGGTCGTGGTGGTGCCTATCGCCGCCCACAAGCCCGGCGTCTCCGAGAAGGCTGCTGAGCTGGCCGAGAAGATCTCCAAGTACGCCCGCGTCAAGCTGGATGACAGCGACAACGCTCCCGGATGGAAGTTCTCTCAGTGGGAGATGAAGGGCGTGCCTCTGCGCCTCGAGATCGGCCCCAAGGACCTGGAGAAGAACCAGTGCGTCCTCGTCCGCCGCGACACCCGCGAGAAGGTGTTCGTCTCCCTGGACGAGCTGGAGACCGCCATCCCGGCCCAGCTGGAGGCTCTGCGCAAGGACCTGTACGAGCGCGCTCTTGCCAACCGCGAGAAGCGCACCTGGGCGGCCACCACCATGGACGAGGTCAGGGAGCTGGCCAAGGCGGGCACCGGCTACATCAAGACCATGTGGTGCGGCGACCTGGCCTGCGAGATGAAGATGAAGGAAGAGGTCGGCCTGTCCAGCCGCTGCATGCCCTTCGAGCAGGAGCATCTGAGCGATGTCTGCCCCTGCTGCGGCAAGCCCGCCAAGACCATGGTCTACTGGGGCGTCGCATACTAAGCGAAACTTCTGCAAAACAACTGAGAGCAGCCGCTTTCCTCACGGGAGAGCGGCTGCTCTTTTATACGTTCTGGCAATAATCCGGTAAAAATTTTGTAAAAGGGGTTGAAAAAATCGTCCAGCCGTAGTATGATGACGGGGCTGAAAAAGGCAAATACTGTACAGGAGGAAGCGAACACGATGTCCGGCGACCAATTAGACAAACCCAAACAACGCTCCTCCTGCGATGCAGGCAGCATGGATTGAATCTGCCGCGTCCTGAATGCATCTGCCCATGATACACCGCAGGAGTCTGACCAAAAGACGACGCGGTGTATTTTTATGCCCCAAAAGGGGAGGAGGAACCCAAGATGCAGCAGAAGAACTACCAGCAGGAAATACTCGCCCTCATCCACAGCGGCCTGCCGCAGGCAGAGCTGGCCGAAAAGCTCTCGGATTACCACGAGAACGACCTTGCCGACGCCCTCGCAGCCCTGACGCCCGACGAGCGCCAGAAGCTCTATGCCGTTCTGGGCGTGGATACCGTGGCTGAGATCTTCTCCTATCTGGACGACGCAGAACCTTACCTGAAAGAACTGCCCAGCGATAAGGCCGCCGACGTCGTTTCCCACATGGACTCGGACGACGCCGTGGACGCTCTGGACGACCTCGAGGAAGAGGATAAAGCCAAGATCGTCGGCCAGCTGGACAAAAACTCCGCCGAAGATGTGAAGATGCTGCTCTCCTACGGCGAGGACGAGATCGGCAGCAGCATGACCACCAACTACATCTGCATCCGGAAGGACATGACCATCCGGCAGGCCATGAGTGAGCTGGTGAAGCAGGCGGGCGAGAACGACAACATCTCCACCCTCTACGTCGTGGACGAGAACGACAAGTTCTACGGCGCCATCGACCTGAAAGACCTCATCATCGCCCGGGCGGAGGACAGCCTCGAAAAGCTCATTGCCCGGTCCTACCCCTATGTGACCGACCACGAAAAGATCAGCGACTGCATCGACCGCATCGTAGACTACGCCGAGCGCTCTCTGCCTGTCCTGAACGATGCCGGCGAGCTGGTGGGCATCATCACCTCGGCGGATGTCGTCGAACTGGTCGATGACGAGATGGGCGACGATTACGCAAAGCTGGGCGGCCTGACCGGCGAAGAAGATTTGAACGAGGGCGTCTTCGAGAGTGTCAAGAAGCGCCTGCCCTGGCTGGTCGCTCTGCTCTTCCTCGGGATGCTGGTGTCCTCGGTGGTGGGTGCCTTTGAGTCGGTGGTGGCCGTCCTGCCCATCGTCATCTGCTTCCAGTCCATGGTGCTGGATATGGCGGGCAATGTCGGCACCCAGTCGCTGGCCGTCACCATCCGCGTGCTGGTGGACGAGAACCTGACCACCTCCAAAAAGCTGCATCTGCTCTGGAAGGAGATGCGGGTGGGTCTGGTCAACGGTGCGCTTCTGGCCGTCATGGCGCTGGGCTTCCTCGGCTGCTATATCCACTTCTTCAAAGCCTATGCGTGGGGGCAGGCGTTCCTGCTCTCCGGCTGCGTCGGTTTTTCCCTCATCGTGGCGATGGTCATTTCCAGCCTGGTGGGTACGGTCATCCCCATGCTGTTCCATAAGATCCATATCGACCCCGCCGTGGCGTCCGGCCCGCTCATCACCACCATCAACGACCTCGTGGCCGTCGTGGTGTACTACGGTCTGGCTATGATCGTGCTCATTGATATGCTCCATCTGGGCTGATTTTTGAATAAGAGCAAAGGCTCCGGCACTGCCGGAGCCTTTTTGCGTCTTATCGATTCCCTATCCAGTACCGCTGGGTCAGCATCCCATCCGAGGAGTCAAACATCTCATCTTCCAGTACGCCGCCGTTAGACTGAATCGTCTTTGCCGAGGCGATGTTATAGTGGTCGCAGCAGATGCGCACCTTGGAGATGCCGCGCTCCTTGGCCTTTTCGAGGGTCAGACGGAGCATCTGGCTGGCGTAGCCGTTCTTCCGCTCCGAGGGGCGGACGCTGTAGCCGATATGACCGCCGTAGGCCAGCAGATAGTCGTTGAGGTGGTGGCGCAGGTTGGTCATGCCGACAAGATGTTCCTGCTCGTCCAGAGCCAGATACTGGGTGGCCGGTACGAACCCGGCAGGCGTGGTGGCCGGGTCTTTCAGCCTGCGGATGTCAGCCAGCCACTGGTCGAAGTCGTCGTATTTGTCCAGCGCCGAAGTGCCGTCGAGCCGGGAGCTGATGGCAAGAAACTCTTCCCGGTAGGCCATGACCTGCTCCCGGTCGCCCTCGTCCGGCTCCCGCAGATGGAGCTTCTGGGACGGCGTATGGCGAGCTGCGGCACGGAAGTCCGGTGCTTTCATCAGGCCGTGGCGGTTGCAGTAGAAGTAGAGTACGCCCGCACCGGTGATTTTGAAACGGCAGCTGGCGTCTCCCTCAGGGTAAAGTTTGACCAGCTGCAATTTGTCGCCGGTGAGGCAGGCAATGAAGGAAATGTAGTGGTCTTTGGTCATGGGGTGGTGGATGGTGACGAAAAGCTCATCTTCCACCCGCTCGAGCGTCAGCTGATGGTGTTCGTCGGCGTCGTCCGCCTCAGAGATGTCCAGCGGCGGCAGGGTGATGCCGCAGCAGCTCACGACAGCCTGCCCGGTGGCGTGGAGCACATTGCCGCACAGGGGGCAGACATAGAGCTTGGAGCGAAGCAGGTTGGCAGAACGGTTGTGGTTGACGACGGGTTCGCCCTGCATCAGCTCGAGCACGCTGACGCCCAGAGCCGCCGCCAGCGGCTCCAGCAGGGAAATATCGGGCAGGCCGTGGGCTGTCTCCCACTTGGAGATGGCCTTTGCGCTGACGGCCAGCTTTTCGGCCAGCTCTGCCTGCGTCATGTGTTTGGTTTCCCGCAGCTGCCGGATGGCAGTGCCGGTGACGTAAGAATCCATAAAAACTCTCCTTTGCAGCCCTCTCAGTCACCTCCGGTGACAGATTCCCCCTTTTGTCGCTTGCGCGACATCTTCCCCCGGCCGGGGGAAGTCTTTCCTCATAGGGAGAGCCATTGGCAAGCCGGGCAAGTCTGAGCGGGACGAAAAAGTAAATGTGTATACCAAAAAGCGGGGGCCTCGCTGTTGTTGCCAAGTATACTATAAGAAAAAGCTCCACACAACCTACGCTGCGTGGAGCTTTGCTCTTTGAAATTACTCGGCTTCTTCGTCCTCATCCAGCTCGATGCTGAACACGGCCTTTTTCAGCTTGCCGCAGCCCTGCGCCTTCAGGCCGGACTTGTAGGGTTCACCGGCCAGATAGAGGGCAAAGCGTCCCTCACAGAGCATCCCGGCGATGCTGGTGCCGGCGGTGCCGACGGTCAGGTCGGCAGCCTCATCGGCGGGCTTGGTGGGAGTCAGCTCACCCAGCGAGACCTCGAACAGCTCGCTGCCCTCAAGGTCGGTCTCGAGGGTCAGGTGGGCGTCCCGGCGCTGGAAGAGCGCTTTGTCCGAGGTCTGCGGCGTGACGGTGCTCACCGTGACCACGGCCTTGTCGCCGTCGATGCGGGTCTTTCCGGCGGGCAGATTGTTGATGTCCCGGGCCATGACGAACTCGATGACAGCGTCAAGGTTGTCGCTCATGCCGAGATAGTTGGGGAGATTGTTCAGGGTATCGTAAATCATAGGAGAAACCTCTTATTCTGCATCTTTGGGGTCGGTCATCAGCTCTTTGATGCTGGGGACGACGCCGCCCAGATTCTGCAAATCGGAAGGGATGATGATCTTGGTGGCCTTGCCGTTGGCGACCTTGGCCAGCGCTTCCAGACTGCGCAGGGCAAGGACCTTATCGGTGGGCATGGCTTCGTTCAGCAGGCGGATGGCATCGGCGTTGGCCTTCTGGACGGCGAGGATGGCCTGTGCCTCGCCCTCGGCCTCAAGGATGCGCTGCTGTTTGACGGCGTCGGCACGGAGGATGGCGGATTCCTTTTCGCCCTCGGCGGCAGTGATGGCGGCCTGCTTCTCGCCGTCGGCCTTCAGGATGACGGCGCGCTTCTCGCGCTCTGCCTTCATCTGCTTTTCCATGGCCTCCTGGATCTCGCGCGGCGGGATGATGTTCTTGACCTCAACACGGTTGACCTTGATGCCCCACTTGTCGGTGGCTTCATCAAGGATGGCCGTGATCTTGCTGTTGATGGTGTCACGGCTGGTGAGGGTGTGGTCCAGCTCCATCTCGCCGATGATGTTGCGCAGGGTGGTGGCAGACAGGCTCTCGATGGCCGCGATGGGCTGGTTGACGCCGTAGGTGTAGAGCTTGGCATCCATCACCTGGAAGAAGACCACCGTATCGATCTGCATGGTGACGTTATCGCGGGTGATGACCGGCTGAGGGGGAAAGTCGGCGACCTGCTCTTTCAGGCTGACTTTCTTCGCCACCCGCTCGAGGAACGGGATCTTGACGTGGAGGCCGGCGCTCCATGTCTCGGAGTAGCTGCCCAGACGCTCCACGACGTAGACCATGGACTGCGGCACGATGACGATGTTGGTGACGACCACCAGCAGGATGACAAAGATGAGGATGAGGATAAGGAACAGCATGATAGGCATAGGGACGCTCCTTTCATATCAGTGAGCCACCGGTGCGGCGGTCTCGGTGAGGATGGGCTCCACGATGAGCAGGGTGCTGTGGATCTCGGCCACCCGGCAGCGCTGGCCCGGGGTCAGAGTGTCGCCGGGGGTGGCGCAGCGGGCGTTCCAGTCCACGCCGTCCAGCCGGACGCGGCCGGTGGTCTCGGCGGAGACAGGGGTGAGCGCGACGGCCTCCCGGCCAAGGGTGCGGTCGCCGTTCGTTGCCGTGGGCGGCTTGTGCAGCCGGGCGCACAGGGGCTTGAGGGCCAGCAGGCAGAGGGTGCTGACGGCGATGAACACCACCGCCTGCACCCGGAAGGAGCCGGTGACCAGACAGCTCAGCAGGGCTGCGGCGCTGCCCACGGCAAACCAGATGGAGACGAGATTCAGGGTCATGGCCTCGAGAACGACGAAGCCGATGGCGGCCAGAAGCCAGAAAATGGGGTCAACAGACATGAGTTCTCCCTCCTTTTCCCCCATTATAGAGCAAAACGTCTGAAAAGTACAGAGACGAATTGTAAATAGCGCTCTCGAAAAGCCTCTCCCCTTGGGAGAGGTGTCACCGAAGGTGACGGAGAGGGCAAGGCTGCTGACAAAAAGGTTTGAATACAGCGATAACATCGCTTTGACAAAGAGGCTGCTTATCGCTGTGCAGTGGCCCTTTATTGACGGGCTTGCCCTCTCAGGCGCTCCGCGCCAGCTCTCCCAAAGGGAGAGCCTTGGTCTTACTGATAGTCGTAGTAGCTGTGGTTCGGGTTGTGGCCGACCTCTTCCACCACGATGGTGAAGCCCATGGGGTTCACCTCGGTGTGCTTGCCGGAGGCCAGCGGCTCCACGATGATATGCTCGGTGCGGTTGACGATGATCTCTGCCGCCTCAAACTCACCGATGCGCTGGTAGTGGAGGACGCCGCCCTCGGCCCGCAGCACCCGTAGGGCTCCGGTGCGGAAGGCCTCGCAGGTGTGGCGGAGCTGTGCCAGCTGTGCCAGAACAGGTTTCAGCCGCTCTTCGTGGCTGTCCCAGCAGTAGAAGCCGCGGTTGAAGGGGTCGCGGTAGCCCTGCATCCCGATCTCGTCGCCGTAGTAGAGGCAGGGGACGCCGGGCAGAGTGTAGATGATGGCGTAAGCCATCCGCAGCTTGAGCATTCCTTCCTCGTAGGCGTCGCCGGTGACGCAGCGGCCGCTCTGCCACTCGCGGCCCCGGCCATTGGCGGGCTCGTCGGCAATGACGGTCAGTGCGCGCTCGGTGTCGTGGGTGGAGAGGAAGTTCAGGGCCGTATCGAGGGCCGGGGCGGGGTAGTGCTCGCAGATGGAGAGGATGTCGGTCATGGTCTGGCCGGCGTCCCGTCCGCAGACGAAGCCCAGGACGGCGTTCTTGAAGGGGTAGTTCATCACGCTGTCGAGGCCCTTGCCCAGCAGGTAGGTGCGGCGCTTGTCGAAGCCGAACTTGGTGGTGGCGTCCTCCCACACCTCGCCCAGAAGGAACTTATCCGGGCCGACCCGCTTGACGGCAGTGCGCACTTTTTCAATAAATTCGTCGGGCAGCTCGTCGGCCACGTCCAGACGGAAGCCTGCTGCACCCCGGCGGAGCCAGGTGTCGATGACACCGCCCTCGCCGGTGATAAATTCGACGTAGGAAGGAGTTTCTTCGTTGACTTCGGGCAGGGTCTCGAAGCCCCACCAGCTGCGGTAGCCGTCCTTATACTTGGAATCGAAATCGTACCAGCTGCGGTAGGGGGAGTTGGGGTCACGGTAGGCACCGCCTTCGCCGTAGCGGCCCTCGCGGTTGAAGTAGCGGCTGTCGGAGCCGGTGTGGCTGAACACGCCGTCCAGCACGATGCCGATGCCGTACTTCCTGGCCTCGGCGCAGAGGGTCTCGAAATCCTTGTTGGTACCCAGCAGAGGGTCTACGTTGAGGTAGTCGGCGGTGTTGTAGCGGTGGTTGGAGTGGGCCTCGAAGATGGGGTTCAGGTAAAGGTAATCCACGCCCATCTCGCGGAGGTAGGGCAGCTTCATCTGGATGCCCTTGAGGTCGCCGCCGAAATAGTCCTCGTTCAGGTGGCCGCCCACCTCATTGGGCTGCCAGAAGGGCTCGGCGTGCTTGTCGGCCTGATAGAGCCGGTCGGGGAAGGGCATGGGCTTGTTCTCCACGCCCTCACAGAAGCGGTCGGGAAAGATCTGGTAGAAGACCTTGCCCTTGATGGGGGCGGGCGTCTCGAAATCGGCCTCATACACGGTGATCTGCCAGCTCTCGCCCTCCTGCCAGCTCACGACGCCGCAGTTGTCCGGCCCGCGCACGATGCGGCGGAAGTCGGTGTAGAGGTCGAAATAGTAGAAGTAGAGGCCCACATCGTTGAGGGTGACGTCCACCGAGAAGTGGTTCTAATGGGGCGTCTGGCCGTCGAACTTCATCCGGTAGTGGACGGGGACATCGTACCTGCCCTCTTTCTGGAGGACGAGATGAGGGTCTACATAGCCCAGCTCCTCCGGGATGCAGAGGGACAAATGCACACTCTGGCCGGCGCGCACCGCGCCGAAGGGCTGCTTGAAGTAGGGGTCGAAACTATTGAACAGACAAGGCAAAAAGGATCGTCCTTTCTCAAAAAAAGCCCCGGGCAGCGATGCCACGGGGCGTTGCGTTATTTAGGAAAGATTACTTGACGGCAGAAGCATGCCAGATGTCGCGTGCGTAGTCCAGAACGGCACGGTCAGCGCTGAAGATGCCGCTGTTGGCGATGTTCTTCAGACTCATCTTAGCCCAATGCTCACGGTCAGCGTACAGGCGCTGCAGGTCGGCCTGAGCACGGCGGTAGTCCTTGAAGTCGGCCATGACCATATAGGGGTCGCTGCTGCGCAGGTTCTGGGTGACTTCGTGGAAGTTCTCGCCGTTCCAGCCGCGCTCCAGGAAGTTCAGAGCAGCATTTGCAACGTCGTCGCCCGTGATGAAGGCGTTGGGGTGATAGCCCACCTGCTTGAGGTTGTTGACCTCGGGGGTCAGCATACCGAAGATGAGCTCATTCTCCTTGCCGGCGGCGTCGGCGATCTCGACGTTTGCGCCGTCCAGAGTACCCAGCGTGATGGCACCGTTCAGCATGAACTTCATGTTGCCGGTACCGGAAGCCTCGGTGCCTGCCAGAGAGATCTGCTCAGAGACCTCGGCTGCGGGCATCAGGTGCTCGCTCAGGGAGACACAGTACTCTTCCAGATAGACCACGCGCAGCTTCTCGCGGACAGCGGGGTCGTTGTTGATGAGGTCGCCCAGCTTGCAGATCATGCGGATCATCTGCTTGGCCATATAGTAGCCGGGAGCAGCCTTTGCGCCGAAGATATAGGTCTTGGGGATGAAGTCGGCGTTGGGGTTCTCCTTCAGGTACAGGTACTGAGCAGCGATGTTTAGCGCGTTCAGGTGCTGGCGCTTGTACTCGTGCATACGCTTGACCTGACAGTCGAAGATGGAGTTGGGGTCGATGACCTGACCGGTGCTCTTCTCGAGGTAAGCGGCAAAGTTCTTCTTGTTGTCCAGCTTGATCTCATTCAGGCGCTTCAGGACGGTCTTGTCCTCAGCGAACTTGTTCAGCTTGGACAGGTCGGCGGCGTCGTGCTTGTAGCCGGTGCCGATGGTCTCGTCCAGCAGCTTGCACAGCTCGGGGTTGGAGGCCAGCAGCCAGCGGCGGTAAGCGATGCCGTTGGTCACGTTCTTGAAAGCCTGAGGCTTGAACAGGTAGTAGTCGTGGAAGACGCTCTCCTTGATGATCTCACTGTGGAGCTTGGAGACGCCGTTGATGCTGTTGGCGGTGTAGGCGCAGATGTTGGCCATGCGCACCTGATTGTCGCCGATGAGGGCCATATAGTTGATCTTGCCCTGGTCGCCGGGGAAGGCTGCTTCCAGCTTCTCGCGGGCGCGGCGGTCCATCTCGACCACGATCTGATAGATGCGGGGCAGGGTCATCTTGAAGATGTCCACATTCCACTTCTCCAGAGCCTCGGCCATGACGGTGTGGTTGGTGTAGGAGAAGACCTTCTGGCAGATGTCGAAGCTCTTGTCCCAGCCGAAGCCGCACTCATCCAGCAGGATGCGCATCATCTCGGGGATGGCGAGGGTCGGATGGGTATCGTTCAGCTGGATAGCCACCTTGTCGGGCAGGTTCTCGAGGGTGCCGTAGGTGGACAGATGGCTCTGGACGATGTCGCCGATGGAGGCAGCAGACAGGAAGTACTGCTGGCGCAGGCGGAGGATCTTGCCCTCAACGTGGTTGTCGTTGGGGTACAGCACCTTGGAGATGAGCTCAGCGCTGGCGTTCTTGCTCATTGCGGTGTTGTAGTTGCCCAGAGAGAAGCTGGACATATCGAAGTCGGGAGCCTTGGCCTGCCACAGACGCAGCTTTGCAACGCCCTTGCCGTCGTAACCCTGAACGTACATATCAGAGGGGATGGCCATGACGCTGTTGTAGTTGGTGTGCTGGATATAGTGGAAGCCGTGGTCCCAGTTCTCGTGGATCTCGCCGTCGAAGCGGACTTCCACAGCCTGATCGGGGTGGCTCTTGAGCCAGACCTGACCGCCGGGCAGCCAGTTGTCGGCGCGCTCCTGCTGCCAGCCGTCCACGATCTTCTGCTTGAAGATGCCGTACTCGTACAGGATGGAGTAGCCGGTGCCGCAGATGCTGGTGGTGGCCATGCCGTCCAGATAGCAGGCGGCCAGACGGCCCAGACCGCCGTTGCCCAGACCTGCGTCCGGCTCTTCCTCGTAGATGCTGTCCAGGCTGATGTCAGCCTCGGCCAGAGCCTTCTGGGCAGCGTCATTCAGGCCCAGATTGAACAGGCTCATCTTGAGGCTGCGGCCCATCAGGAACTCCATGCACAGGTAGTACACCTGCTTGGAGCCGGTGCCGATGGCCTTGGACTGGAACTTCTTATGGTTCTCGCTCATCATCTGGCGGCAGATGAGGGCCAGAGCGCGGTAGATCTGCTGATGAGATGCAACGCTCAGGTCAACACCATATTCGCTGGTGAGCTTGTCCTGAAGAATTTTTGCAAATTCTTTTGTAGTCATAAATGAACTCCTATCCGCACGAATGCTTAAAATTTTTGAATTAGTACGGTGACAGGGCGTTTCTCCTCCAATTCCCTCGCCCCTCGCATAACACATAACAATGATATTATAATCACTCCGGATGGGGATTGCAAGAAAAAGGAAGCATTTTTGCCGTATCTGACATTTTTATGGCAATGTTTCTGACAAATATGCCAAAAATTCAAAAATAGCACTTTTTCTCGCGCACTATTTATATTATAATAAAGGGAGACAAGGGCCGTGTTTGCCCCGAAATGCACCGGTTCGGACGGGTAATTCGGGGACAAACTCGGCTGAACATGAAAAAGCCGCAGCTATACGCTCCTGTCAGGGCTGAAATGGTTTCCGAAAATCCCGGAAATAGTAGGAAATGACCGGAAATGACCGGCCCGGCAGGGCGTGTGCCGCGCAAAGTGAGGACGATATGGTAAATAAAGTGAGAGTGACCATTGCAGGCGCACCCTACGCCATCGCAACGACCGATACCGAGAACTACATCACCACACTGGCCAAGAAGCTGGACGATGACATCACGAAGCTGCTGGACAACAACGGCAACCTCTCTGTGACCAAGGCGGCGGTGTTCTGCGCGATGGACTATCTGGACGAGTACCGCAAGAGCGCGGGCAGCGCCGAGAATATGCGCGGCCAGATACAGGACTACATTTCCGATGCAGCCAAGGCGAAGCTGGCAGCGGATAAGGCCAAGGCGGAGAACGAGACCCTCAAGCGGGAAAATGCCGCTCTGCGGGAACAGCTGGCCAAGCTGCAGCAGAAATGACCTACATTATAGCAATGTCAAAGGGAGAGCTATGTCAAAAATTGAGATCCTTGCCCCCGTGGGCAGTGAAGAAATGCTCCGCGCAGCAGTATTCAGCGGCGCGGACGCAGTATATCTGGGTTTTTCCGGCTTCAACGCCCGCACCGGTGCGGGCAATTTTGATGCCGACAGCCTGAAAGAAGCCGTCCGGTTCTGCCATGCCCGGGGCGTGGCCGTCCATGTGGCGCTGAATACCACCGTCTACGGCGGCGAGCTGGCGGGTCTGGCCGACGCCGTGCGGGCCGTCGCCGCCAGCGGGGCCGACGCCGTCATCTGTCAGGACCTCGCGGTGGCGAAGCTCATCGGGGACATCGCGCCCCAGCTGCCCCGCCACGGCTCCACCCAGATGAGCGTCCACACCCTGCAGGGCGCACTGGAGCTGAAAGAGCTGGGCTTTGCCCGGGTCGTGCTGGCCCGTGAGCTGAGCCTGCCCGAGGTGGAGCACATCACCAGGCACTGCGGCATCGAGACGGAGTGCTTCGTCCACGGCGCACTCTGCATGTGCGTCAGCGGCCAGTGCTATATGTCGGCTTTTCTGGGCGGACGGAGCGGCAACCGCGGCTCCTGCGCCGGCCCCTGCCGCCTGCCCTTCGAGGCCAACGCTCTGCCCGAGGGCAAGCCGGGCCGTCTGCACCACCTGTCCCTCAAGGACAACTCCGTCATCGACAAGCTGGACAAGCTGCAGGCCATCGGCGTGGCATCAGCGAAAATCGAAGGACGTCTGCGGACGCCGGAGTATGTCGCTGCTGCCGTCAGCGCCTGTCTGGCAGGCCGCGAGGGCCGCGCCTATGACCGCGACCTGCTGAAGAATGCCTTCAGCCGCTCCGGCTTCACCTCCGGCTATCTGGACGGAAAGATCGACGGCACGATGTTCGGCGTCCGCAGCGAGGCCGACGCCGAGCTGACCAGGAAGACCCTGCCTGCCCTGCGGGAGCTGTACCGCCGGGAGCGTTCCCGGGTGCCGGTGGAGATGAAAATTGAAATCGAAGAGGGCGGCGAGAAGCTGACCGTCACTGACGGCACCAACAAAGCCTTCGCCTACGGCGACGCCGAGCCTCAGCCCGCCCGCACCGACCCCACCGAGAGCCTGAGCCGCAGCCTGAGCAAGACCGGCGGCACGCCTTTCTCTGCCGAAAAAATCGACGTGGAGATGGATGGCGGCCCCTGGTTCGTGCCGGGCAGTGCCATCAACGAGCTGCGCCGCGAGGCGTTGGACGCCCTGCTGAAAAAGCGGGAGACCCTGCGCCCGTGGCCGGTGAATGAGGTGGAGCTTCCGCCTCTGCCGCTGCGCACTCTGCCGCCCCACCGCACCCTCCGCGCCCGGTTCGAGCGCTGGGAGCAGGTGCCGGAGCAGGCACTCAGCGGGGTGGAATACCTCATCCTGCCCATCGCGCAGGCCGACCGCGTCCCCCGCGAGTGGCGGGAGAAGACCCTTCTCGAGCTGCCCCGCGTCATGTTCGGCGCACTGGAAGAGGACACCGCCCGCCGCATCGCGGCCACCCAGGACGCGGGCTTTGCGGGCTATGAGGTGAGCAACATCGCCCACCTGCGGCTCTGCCGCGGCCTGCCCATGACCGGCGGCTTCGGCCTCAACGTCACCAACGACCTCGCGGCCCAGTATTATGCGGACCTTGGCCTGAGCTCGGTGCTCATCCTGCCCGAGGTGAAGGACAGCGACATCAGCACCATCGCGCCGACTCGTGACGGCAAGCCTGTGCCGACCGGCGTCATCACCTACGGCCATATGCCGCTGATGGTCACCCGCGCCTGCCCGCTGCAGAACATCCACGACTGCGCCCACTGCGACAAGACCGGCCTGCTCACCGACCGCAAGGCGAAGAAGTTCCCGGTGCGGTGCGGGCTGGGTGTCCGTACTATTTATAATCCTGTCCCCATCTATATGGGCGACAAGCCCGGCGCACTGACCGTGGACTACGGCGTGGCTTACTTCACGCTGGAAAGCCGGGAAGAGGCCGCCGCCATCCTCGACAGCATCCGTCAGCATGCACCGTTTGAGGGAGAGTTCACGAGAGGATTGTACTTTAAGGGAACGAACTGAACCTCTCAGTCTGCTTCGCAGACAAGGCCGGGTTGCGGTACCCAGCATCCGCAGCGCTTCGCTTGCGTCTTGCTGGCCGCTGCCCCAACAGCGACTCCCTGTTTCCGCCACTGGCGGCGGTCGTCGCTGTTGCCCCTAATAGGGGAGCCTCTGGCGAAACCGTTCACTTTGCAAGGACTGCCAAAGCCTCCCCTACTAGGGGAGGTGGCACGCCGCAGGCGTGACGGAGAGGTTGTACCAGGACGCACCTGCCCTTGAACAGCAAATAAATTTATGAGGTATACTATGGAACCCATCACTGTAAAATACAAAGTGTTAGACTCCCGCGCCAGGACGCCCGCCTACGCCACCTCCGGCTCTGCCGCCGCCGACCTGTGCGCCGTGCTGGATGAGCCGCTGACCGTCCAGCCCATGCAGCGGGTGCTGGTGCCTACCGGCCTTGCCATCGAGCTGCCCGGCGCCCACGCTGTGGCGCTGGTCTATGCCCGCAGCGGTCTGTCCATCAAGCACGGCCTCTGCATGGCCAACGGCGTCGGCGTCGTGGACAGCGACTACCGCGGTGAGCTGAAAGTCCCGATGGTCAATCTGGGCGCGGAGGCTTATACCATCCAGCCCGGTGAGCGGGTGGCCCAGCTCTGCATCGCGCCGGTGTACACGGCGGCATTCGTGCAGGCCGACGCACTGGATGAGACCGCCCGCGGCGAGGGCGGCTTCGGCTCGACGGGGAAATAAACCTCTCAGTCTGCTTCGCAGCCAGCTCCCCTAATAGGGGAACCCTTGGCATGTCGGGCAGGCCCACGCAGGACGAAAAAGCCTGCGCTGTCGTAAAATGCCGGGCCCTGCGGCCAAGGACAGAATGAAAAAGAGGATAATGAGATGAATCTTATCTTAGCCTCCGGCAGTCCGCGCCGGAAGGAGCTTCTGAGCTTATACACGACGGACTTCACCATCTGCGTCAGCGATTTCGACGAGAGCGGAGTCACTGCACCCACTCCGGCCCAGCTGGTGGAAAAGCTGGCCCGGAGCAAGTGCCTCGCTGTGGCAAAAGACCATCCCGGCGCGGTGGTGCTGGGATGTGACACCGTCGTGGATGTGGGCGGCGAAGTCTTCGGCAAGCCCCACAGTGTGGAGGACGCAAAGCGGATGCTCCGCGCCCTGTCCGGCGCGGCCCACGAGGTGCATACCGGCGTCTGTGTATCGGACGGCATACGCACCGAGAGCTTCGTGGACAGCTGCAGGGTGACCTTCTTCCCGATTTCGGAAGGGGAGATAGACGCCTACACGGCTACCAAAGAGCCCTACGACAAGGCCGGTGCCTACGCCATCCAGGGCCGCGCAGCCCTCTGGCTCGACCGGCTGGAAGGGGACTACTACACCATCATGGGCCTGCCCGTCAGCCGGACGGCCCGTCTGCTGAGCAGATTCTGATGCGGGACACAGAAAAGCGGCCCCGGCGGCAAAAAATGAAAAAACTCGAAAAAGTTTACGGAAATGCTTGAGAAAAGCGCGCCTTGCGGCTATAATAAAAACGTGTTATTCTGCGATGAGCTGTCCGTTGGTCTGAGCGGGCGGCTCTGCGTTTTGGAATAGACCCTGGAAAATCGTAAGGAGAGAAGACTATATGAGTTTGTTTTCAAAGGATGTTGGTATCGATCTCGGTACTGCCAATACCCTCGTTTACATGAAGGGCAAGGGCATCATCATGCGTGAGCCCTCTGTTGTGGCCGTGGACACCAAGAGCGACGAAGTGCGCTGCGTGGGCGCTGAGGCAAAGGCCGTCATCGGCCGCACCCCCGGCAGCATCGTGGCGGTCCGCCCCCTGAAGGACGGCGTCATCGCCGACTTCGACATCACCGCCAATATGCTGGAGACCTTCCTCAAAAAAGCCTGCGGCAACAGCATGTTCTCCCGCCCCCGCGTGGTCATCTGCATCCCGTCGGGCGTCACCGAGGTGGAGCGCCGCGCTGTGCGTGAGGCCGCTCTGAAGGCCGGCGCCCGTCAGGTGTCGGTCATCGAGGAGCCCATGGCCGCCGCCATCGGTGCGGGCCTGCCCGTCAGCGAGCCCACCGGCAGCATGATCGTGGACATCGGCGGCGGCACGGCCGAGATCGCGGTCATCTCTCTGGGCGGCATCGTGGCCTCCCGCAGCGTGCGGATGGCCGGCGATATGTTCGACCAGGCCATCATCGCCTTCATCAAGCGCAAGTATAACCTCCTCATCGGTGAGCGCACCGCCGAGCAGATCAAGATCGAGATCGGCTCTGCCTACCCGATGGACCCCGAGATGACCCTCGAGATCAAGGGCCGCAACCTCGTGGACGGCCTGCCCAAGAACGTCGTCGTCCACTCGGAGGATGTCCGTGAGGCGCTGCTGGAGTGCCTGGTCAAGATCACCAGCGCCATCAAGGAGACTCTGGAGCGCACCCCGCCCGAGCTGAGCGCCGACATCATCGACCACGGCATCACCCTGACCGGCGGCGGCGCACTGCTGCGCGGCCTCGACAAGCTCATTGAGAGCGAGACCGGCATCGATGTCCATGTGGCTGAGGACCCGCTGGACTGCGTGGCCAAGGGTGCCGGCGCTGTGCTGGACCATGTGGATGTCCTGCACGACGTTCTGGATACCGACGGTGGTCATATGTAAGCCTCGGCTGTGCCATTTGCGGCGGCACGCTGAGGGAGGACCTTTGCGCTGCTGCGCCGCAGAAGATGAGTTTTGAGCGCGGATGGCACAGCTGTCCGCGCTTTTTTGCAGATTCGGGAGGGAACCGCCTTGAAGGATTTTTTTGACACATGGAAATTTAAGATACTCATTGCCATCGCGGTCTTCCTCGTGGGCATCATGGCCTATGCAGGCGCGAACGGACGCCTGACCGCGGCCCCGCAGGAGCTGCTGAGCGTGGCCGCAGCCCCGTTCCAGCGGGCAGCGGCGGCGGTGAGCAGCGGCGTGGCCTCCCTGTGGGAGAACTACGCCGACATCGACGCCATTCTGGAAGAAAACCAGCAGCTCAGCGAGGAAAACGCCGCTCTGCGCTCCCAGATGGTGGACTACGACAAGCTCAAGGCCGAGAACGAGGCCTACAAGGCGCTGGCCAACATCCAGGAGCAGCACCCGGAGATGAGCTACACGTCCTCCTTCGTCATTGGCCGCGACCCGCTGGACTCCTTCTGGGGCTTCACGCTGGACAGAGGCACACTGGACGGTGTGGCCGTCAATGACGCCGTCATCAGCGACGAGGGCTATCTGCTGGGCGTGGTGCGGGAAGCCGACCTCACCAGCTGCAAGGTCATGACCATCCTGCACCCCAGCTTCAATGCGGCGGGCGTCGTGTCCCGCACCCGGGACAACGGCATCATCACCGGCAGCGCCGACTACGCCGCCGACGGCCTGTGCATCCTCTCGAACCTCGCCCGCAGCACCCTGAGCAGAGAGGGGGACCAGGTCATCACCACGGGTCTGGGCGGGGTGTTCCCGCCGGACGTGCTGGTGGGCGTCATCAAGGAGCTGACCCCCGAGGCCAGCGGCAAATCGACGCTGGCCGTCATCCAGCCGGGCGCAGACCCCCGCACGGTGCGCCATGTGTTCATCATCACCAACTACTGAGGAGGGCCGGAGATGGAATCTCGCCGCAAGCGCAGCCGCAGCCAGAGGCTGAAATGGGGCTGCTATATCCTTCTGCTGGTGGTGTGTACGGTGTTGCAGACCATGCCGGGGCTGTTCCAGTTCGGGGCCGCGAAGCCGCTCTGGCTGCTGCCGCTCTGTCTGGCGGTGTCTGCCGCAGAGGGCGAGTTCGCCGGGGCCATCTTTGGCGCGGTGTGCGGCCTGATGTGGGACTACACCGCCGGCCGCACCGTGGGGATGCTGGCGCTGGAGCTGATGCTCCTCTGCTTCGGCGTGTCGGTGGTCGTGCAGCTTTATCTGAAGGATACCCCCTCCAACTTCGTGCTGCTGGCCGTGACCTGCGCCCTGCTGGTGCTGTCGGCGGACTGGCTGTTTTTCTACTATATGCCGGGCTATGCGGGCGCAGGGGAGCGTTTTCTCTGGGTCGTGCTGCCGTCAGCCCTGATGACGGCCCCGGTGAGCTGGCTGCTCCACCGTGCAGTGCAGCGCATCAGCACGGAATTCAAGATAGACAACGGCGTGGTATGATGCCAGACCCTGCCGGGAGGAAAACGGATGAATCAAGACGAACACAAGATCGTGGTGCGCCGGATGGCTGGGCTCATCGCTGCCGCCTCGGTGCTCATCGCCGTGTATGTGCTGCGGCTGATATTTTTGCAGCTCGTCAACAGCGACAGCTTCAAGGCGCAGGCGACCAACACCACCGATTATAACTTTACCGTCACCGCTGCCCGCGGCGACATCGTGGACAGCGCCGGACGCCGCATCGCGGCCAGCACCACCAGCTACAATGTGGTGCTCAGCAAGCTGCTGATGGGGGACGAAGACCTTGACGCCATGCTGCAGCGCATCGTGGAGATGCTGGAAGCCCACGGCGAAAAGTGGAACGACTCGCTGCTCATCGGCGAGCCGGACGCGGCGGGCCGCTACAGCTTTACCGCGCAGGCCGACAGCACCAGCGACCAGAAGGCTCTCGCGGCCATGAAGGACTCGCTGGGCTTACAGCAGTACGCCACCGCCGATGACGTGATGGAAAAGCTGGTGGAGGACTACAAGCTGGAAAGCTATCCTTTCCACTGGCAGAGAGTGCTGGGCGGCATCCACTACGAGATGCAGCAGCAGGCGTTCTCCAACGTCAACAACTTCGTCATGGCCGAGAATGTCAGCGAAGTGACCGTGGCGACCATCAAGGAGAACAGCCTGACCATGCCCGGTGTGGAGATCGTGGAGACCAGCACCCGCAGCTACGATGAGGGCGGCATCATCCCCCATGTGCTGGGCCGTGTGGGCAAGATCACCGCCGAAAAGTGGAAGGTGACCGACGAGAACGGCCAGACCACCTACCCTCTGCGGGAAAAGGGCTATAATATGAACGACATGATCGGCGTGTCGGGCCTCGAAGCCGTCTACGAAGACGAGCTGCGGGGCAAGGACGGCGTTGAGACCATCACCCGCAGCTCGGACGGCGTCATCGTGGGGACTGCGATGACCACCGTGCCGGAGCCGGGCCATACCGTCCAGCTCACCATCGACAGCGCCTTCCAGCAGGCGGTGGACAGGGCGCTGGCCAAGAACATCGAGATGATAAACAGCACCTACAACAACAGCAGTTCCGCCAAGGCTGCCGCCGGTGCGGTGGTGGTCATCAGCACCAAGGACGGCAGTGTGCTGGCCGCCTCCAACTACCCCAGCTACGACCAGAACCTCTTCGCCACCCAGTACAGCCAATACAGCTCGGACCCGGGCCTGCCCCTGCTCAACCGCGCGTTGCAGGGCCTGTACACCCCCGGCTCCACCTTCAAGCCTGCGGTGGCGGTGGCGGCGCTGGATTCCGGCGTCATCAACCGCTCTTCCACCGTCTACTGCAACGGTGTCTATACCTATTATGACGACTACCGCCCCAAGTGTACCCGCCACGGCCACAGCGGCAACATCGACGTCATCACGGCCATCAAGTGGAGCTGCAACATCTTCTTCTACGATGTGGGCCGCCGCACCACCAGCGATGTCTACGACGCCTACGCCTACAAGATGGGCCTTGGTACCCGCACCGGCGTGGAGGTCAACGAGGCCACCGGCCGACTGACCACAAAGAAGGACTCCAACTACATCGCCTCACTGGACGTCCAGGCCGCTATCGGTCAGGGCAATACCGTCGTCACCCCCGTCCAGCTGGCGACTTACGCCGGCACGCTGGCCAACCGGGGCGTGCGCTACCGCACCCACTTCGTCAAGGCCATCCTCGACACCAACACCGGCAAAGTCCTGCAGGAGACCCAGCCCGAGGTGATGGACGTCGTCGAGGACCGGGGCGACACCTTCGACCTCGTGCGGCAGGGCATGATCGGCGTGTCGGAGACGGTGTCGGGCCTGAAGAACTACCCCGTCACCATCGCCTGCAAGAGCGGAACCCCTCAGCGCAGCGAGACGTACTACGTCGGCAGCACCCGCAAGCATTACACCAACACCATGATGATCGCCTACGGCCCGGCCGAGGACGCTGAGATCGCCCTCGGCATCGTCATCGAGTACGGCGGCGGCGGCGCCCGCGCCGGCAACCTCGTGGCCGACATCTTCGACGCCTACTACGCCATGAAGGACGGCAGCCTGACGCTGGACGAGACGGGAGCAGGCGAGACGGCTGACACGACAGCCGACGGGCAGGATGCTGTGCCGGAGACTGTGGAAAACAACGACGCCCTTGCAGACGACACCGCTCCCGCAGAGCAGCCCGCCGCCTGAGCGATGGTGCGTGGATTTGGCAGAAATCTATGAAAAATTGGAACTTTTGCCCGAAAAACAGTTGTAAAAAGACGGAAACTGTGATACTATGATATGTGCAAGATGATTGCCCCAGACAGGGGCGCGGGAAAAGGAGAGGTTGACCGATGACGATTGCACTGATTGCGCATGACTCCAAAAAAGAGCTGATGGTACAGTTCTGTACGGCGTACTGCCGGATTTTGAGCCAGCATAAATTGGTGGCAACCGGTACGACCGGCAAGATGATCGCCGAAGCCACCGGTCTGCAGGTGCAGCGCTTTCTGGCGGGCGTACAGGGCGGCGACCAGCAGATCGCGTCCCGCATCGCCTGCAATGAGGTGGATCTGCTGCTGTTCTTCCGCGACCCCATCAACGCAAAGCCCAGCGAGCCGAATGAGATGACCCTGCTGCGCCTGTGCGATGTCCACAACATCCCGATGGCCACCAACATCGCCACCGCTGAGGTCCTGATCCACGGCCTCGAGCGCGGCGACCTCGACTGGCGCGACATCGTGCATCCCCAGAACTGATCCATAAAACGAATCCCCCGTGCAGCTGAACTGCACGGGGGATTTTTGCTTCAACGGGCTTGCCCTCTCCGTCACCTTCGGTGACACCTCTCCCAAAGGGAGAGGC